>ERZ842401.7245-NODE-7245-length-11445-cov-5.682616_pt1 | contig 11445 bp, 12 predicted proteins | sample MGYA00521270_ERZ842401 | MGnify/ENA primary metagenome ERZ842401 (study PRJEB31892, sample SAMEA3878208) | bioreactor metagenome | biome: Moose rumen | place: Sweden | collected 2011-10 | study: EMG produced TPA metagenomics assembly of the PRJEB12797 data set... | reverse complement strand
GTGTGCTCTTCCGATCTATTCTATATTATACTTATTAGTAAAACAAAAAGTAAGAACGATTTTAAAAGATTAAACTGTATATTATATTCTTTATCAACTATACTCGGAATAGCAGCACTAGCATATACTATGGTTTATGATATTTTCAAACCATACTCTGGAGCTCAAGAAATGGCAAATTATATTAATAATAACTTACCTGATAATACTACTATTTACATTGATTCAGAATTAATAGGTCAATCTATGATACCATATTTAAAAACATCTAAATTATATGATATCGCCTACAATGAATATGTTACAACAGCTAATAGAGCATATGATTATGATAAAATCTATGAAGCATTAGAAGAAAATACCAACTATACTTCAAATTATTTAATTGTTAGTAATGATGTTTTTGAATTAAAATACGAAAAAATATATAAAACAAAAAAAGCTATTGCAAAAGAAAATTTTACGCTATATTATATCCCATAATAATAGCGTTTTTTATTTAGTTTTTTTTATCTTTATTTTGTGCTCTTCTAATATTTTTTCATACATATTAATTATTTCATCAGTATCTCCATATAAATCACCATACTCTTCTCTTTCTTGAAGAGAAAAAAGATAATTACGATAAATAGTTAATAGATCAATTTTAATTTTATTATTCTTTTCATTACTCATATAACATTATATGAAATAATATCAAAAAAAGATTAGAACATCTAATCTTAAAAAATTTAATCAAGCTATCGTTTATATACCCTATAGACAATAAATAAACAAGTGCAAACTAAAAGTACTAAATAAATATAAGTAATAATGAATAAAGAAGTAATGCCTTGATATAGGAATGTATTATAAAAAGCATGTAATACACTAGGTACGAACAAAAGATTTAAGTAAACTTAAATCGCTTTGGTCGTCTCCGATCAAACTTCCTGCTTCACAGACAAAGTAACCTTTCTTCTCCACAGGCTTAAATTTTGATGCTTGCCACCGTACTCTTTTTATTTTTTTCTTTTCTACAATTAGCAATAAATTTCCCAATTTTAATTAAATTCATGAACTTTTGTCTTCTTTCATGACTTAATTGTATAATAAGTCATTAATAAGTTACACATACCAATGGTTGAGTTGATATTCTATATCTATTTTATCACAAAAAATAGTAGAATTTTTATCTACTATTCATTTCGTCTTATATCCATATTGTGAAAACTTGGTCTTAATTAAGGTTTGAAAAAGATTAACTGTCTTTAACAATCCATTCTCCATCTCTTTTTCCATTTTTTCTTTCTATCAGACCTTTTTTTTGCATTTCAGACATATAATTTTTAATTGTTCTTAATGACTTATTTATCATAGAAGCGATTTCTTCTTGCTTAATCTCAGGTTTTTTTCTAATTATATTTAATATTGCTTGTTCTTCTAAAGATAAAATATTAATATTAGAAGTTTCTTCTTCAACATTTTCCTTGTAATCAATATGCATATATCTATTTTTTAATTCATATTTAGAATTAGTTAATAAATTATAGAAAAATTTTTCTAAAAATGAAATATCTTCAAATACGTTTTTCTCATAATTTTTATAATTTGCTCTTACTAAAGCATTTCTAAAATACCATGCATTATCTGCAAACACTTCATCATTAATACTAAAGCCAAACGTTCTCAAATATTTGATTAAAAAAACAGCTGTTGTTCTAGTATTACCTTCACAGAATGGATGTACTTGCCAAACATTTGAAGTAAATCTACATAAATGTTTAATTGATTCATCAAGACTTAAGTCTTTATATGAAAAATTTTTTTCTTGATTAAAATCATACTCAATAGTTTCTTGTAATGTTTCAAATGATGAATAAGTAACAGTATCATTATTTAATATCCATTCTTTTTTTGTAAAATTATAATCTCTATATTTCCCAGCTCCATCATATATTCCAGTAAACAATCTTTTATGAATATTTAACATTTCTGCAGGAGAAAAATTAAATGCATTTTCACTTAATATTTCAGTAATTCGTACTGAAACTTTATCAGCCTCTTCAGTATTCTCTTCTTTCATCCTCTCAAATGATTGTTCATAGTAACTATTGATTCTTTGCTTAGCTTCAACAATATTAATGTTACCCTCTATATGTTCTTTAGCCGTGTCTAATAAGTACTCTGAAGGTTTTAGCCCATCTACATCTTGAAGACCTATAGCTGTTTCCCATGTTTTAGCTTTTTCTTTTTTTTCAGGTTCTCCCTGTTTAATATATTCAGATAATTCTAAGCTCCATTTTTCATTACTCATAGTATTTCCTCCAATTATATATATTATACCATAACATAGTTTAATTATCTAGTTTCAAAGTGCAAAATTTGCACTTTGAAATCTATTTTTGCACTTTAAATTGCACTTTGAAAAATTAAATTTTACTATATCAATCTATAATCTTTTCGGACTATTACTATATTACGAAAAAAAAGACTAGATATCTAGTCTTTCTTATATTTAATATTTTCACGCTTATGCGTTCTAATTTTTTCTCGCTTTAATTGCAGCTTGAGCAGCAATATTACTTGCAACAAATGTACCCTATACAATGGGACAACTTTCTGTGATTGATTTATAAAATGTTTTGAACATCGTAATATCTTAATCTTCCGATTATTTATTTTTCGAATTTTACTGATATACTATCATTACCTAAATATGGTAAATTATCTATATGACCTATTTTAGTATAACTATATGATGTATCAAACGATTTATAGAATATTACCAAACAATTATCTCCATATAGCATTACATCTCCGGCATTAATTCTTTTTGGATCAGATGAATTTGTAGGTAATTTTGTGTCTAAATAAATGTATTTTTCATTACCATTTAATTCGTTCATATTTAATTCTTGAGGTAATAAACTAGCAAAACTATTAGCAGTTTCATTATCCTCTAAATTTATTATATATTCTTTTCCATTTATAATTGCTTTCACTGATTTAACCACCTCATTAGAATCATTTATATTAGTCTTAGATTCTTGTTGATTAGTTGAATTGCTTTGATCATTATTTTCACTGTTTTGGGAATTACAACCAACTACCATAAATAAACAAATAATTATTAATAAACTATTAACTATCTTTTTCATTATTTTAAATATACTTCCTTATAAATTCTTCTATTTTATCAAAAGGTATTACATTTAGATTATCATATAAATCAGTATGTACCGCATTAGGTATAATCATTAATTCTTTATTTTCAGTATATTTAGAATCTTTTATCATATCCTCGTACGCTTCTTTACTAAAATAACAAGAATGTGCTTTTTCTCCATGTACTATTAAAACTGCGTTTCTTATTTCTTTTGAGAATGTATGTTGTGGAGTATTAATGAATGATAATGCTGATGTCATATTCCAGCCACCATTAGAGTTTAAGCTTCTTTTATGATATGCTCTTCCTTTATAATATTCACTATAGTCTTTTACAAAAAATGGGCTATCTTCTGGAACTGGTATTTCTAAACATCCTCCGCCTAACTTATAATCATTATTTTTATAATCTTCAATTCTTTGCTTATTTAAGTTTTCCTTTAATTCATATAATGAATCTTCTGTATTTGAATTAAAATATCCATCATGATTAACTTTACTCATGTTATACATCGTAGAACAAACAGTTGCTTTAATTCTTGTATCAATACTAGCAACGTTTAAAGCAAGTCCTCCCCAACCACAAATACCAATTATTGATATTTTATCTATATCTACATTATCTAATGTATATAAATAATCAATTGATGCTTGAAAATCCTCGGTATTAATATCAGGTGATGCAACATATCTTGGAGTTCCACTTGATTCACCAGTAAATGATGGATCAAAAGCAATAGTTAAGAATCCTCTTTCTGCCATCTTCATTGCATATAGTCCACTACATTGTTCTTTAACTGCTCCAAAAGGGCCACATACTGATATAGCAGGAAGTTTTCCTTCATAGTTCTTTGGCTCATATTGATCTGCTACCAATGTAAATCCAAATCTTGTTTTAAATGTTACTTTTTTATGTGTTACTTTCTCACTTAATTCAAAGGTTTTATCCCAATCGTTTGTAATTTTTATATCTTCATTCATATTTTTTTCCTTCTTTCTTATTTTTTGGAATTGTATCCACTTCTAAAGTAGGAGAAGATGATGTAACATTTTCTACCACTTTTTCAGTACCAGCTTTAATAGCTTCAGTATAATACCATTCTTTATATTCAAATTCTTTAAGACAATTTTTAAGTTCGTCAATTTGACCTAATACGATTTCTTTTTGTTCTAAAATCATATCAAATCTTTCTTGTAAAGTAGAATCTCCTTTTTCAGCAAGTTCAACATATGCTTTAATTTTATCAATAGGCATATTAATTTTTTTCATACAATTAAGAACTCTTAGCCATTTAAAATCTTTATCTTCAAAGACTCTTCTCCCATTTACTCTTTTAACTCCAGGAAGCAATCCCATAGAATCGTAATATCTTAAAGTAGATGGTTCTACATTCATCATATCAGCTACTTCTTTTATAGAATATGTCATATTATTTCTCCTCTCATTATAATTATACAAGTTAAAGTTAACTTTAAGTCAAGATTTTTAAATTATTTTTTTAATTTTTCAAAATAATCGCAATATTACTATAATACCAACATGATTATTATGAAAATTGTCCAGTTTTTCTATATTAGTTATGACCTATTCCCTATAACATGCTTAGATACAAAAAAATCCCCTTTTTTAGTTTTTTATATCAAAAAAGGGATTATAATTATTTTTAAAAAATATAGTTTTTCCTTATTTTTCAGTGTTTTTTACGACATAGTACTGACACGGTTTCAACGTGATAAGTTCTAGGAAACATGTTAAAAAGTTCTACTTCTTTTATTTCATAATTATCAAGTAACTTTATATCTCTTGCGAGTGTTATTGGATCACATGATACATATACAATTGTTTTTGAATTACTTCTATTAAGTACTTCTACTACTTTTTTATCTAATCCACTTCTTGGCGGATCAACTATTATTAAATCATATGTGCTATAAGAATTATCTATTATATTTTCTACTTTTCCACATTTAAAGTCTATATTTCCTACTTTATTTAACTCTTTATTCTTATTTGCACTCTCTACTGCTTTTTCTACTACTTCTACTCCAAGTACATTATTAGTATAACTTGAAACACATATACCAATTGTTCCTACCCCACAATATAAATCAAGTACTTTATTTGGTTTATTTTCTTTTACTGTTTCAATTATTTTTCGATACATCATTTCAGTTATTTTTCTATTAACTTGGAAGAATGAATCTGAACTGACTAAAAACTTTTTATCTAATATATTTGAAAGTAAATATTCTTCTTTTATAACTTTATCATTAATAATTAAAGAGTCGGATATTTCTTTAAAAAGATTAACATCATTTACTTTTCCATCTACTTTAATCATTACTCTTTCTAAATTATTACTTACTCTAATCATTATTTTTGAAATATCTTTTTCATCTTTTACTATTTCTTTTAACTCTTTTATTATTTCATTTATTTTATTTTCAGCTAAAATACATTCATCTATTTCTACTAAATTATTACTTTCTTCTTCAAGTAGACATATTCTTCCGTTATCTACTCTAAGAGTTATTTTATTTCTATAACCATATTCATCTTCTGATGCAATTTTATTTACTTTAACTTTTTTACTAGCAAACTTTTCTAGTATTTTTTCAACCTTTTCCTTTTTAAAATTATTTTCTTCTTCTAGTGAAATATGTTCTAAATTACATCCACCACAAACATCATAATACTTACATTTTGGTGTTATTCTTTTATCACTTTTTGTGATGTAACTATTTACTTTTCCAATTTGATACTTCTTCTTTTCTTTTATTACATCAATATCAACTATTTCTTCTGAAAGAGCATTTTTTACAAAACATACTTTGTCGTTAATTCTAGTTACTCCTCTTCCAAAATCATCTAATCTAGTTATTTTTGTTTCCATAATATCAACCACTTTTCTATGTATATTTTAAAATACATGTTTTTTTTAGTCAACTAAGTTAAAGTATAATTTATTAACATATAACCATACTAAAAATGGTGAATTATATGGACTTAATTGATAATCTAAAAAAAGAAGTTGGTATTAGTAAAGACTATATTTTTAAATCATTTATTATAGATAAGAGAAATGTAACAATTTTCTTTAATGAAGTATTAACTAGCGCTGATATGATTAATGAGTTTATATTAAAAAGACTTGTTAATTTAAAAAGAAAGGAATTAAACAATTTAGAAAATAAAATACCAGATAGAAATATTATATTAATTAAAGAAAATGATATTTTAAATTATGTTCATAATGGATATATAATTATAATTACTGATAAAAATATTTATGCTTTAGAAGAAAGAATGAATTTAGATAGAGGTATAGCTGAAGTAAAAAGTGAACTTTCTATTAAAGGTCCAAAAGATGCTTTTTCTGAAAACTTTAATTTGAATTTAGGACTTATTAGAAGAAGAATTAAAACTACTAATTTAGAGGTATATGATTTATTTTTAGGAAGAGAAACACAAACTAAAGTTGGTTTACTTTATATGAAGAATATTGTGGACTTTGATATATTAGAAAAAGTTAAACTAAAACTATCTACAATAGATATTGATGGTATTATTGATTCAACTTATCTAAAAGAAAATTTAGAATCAAAGAACAATAATTTTTTTCCTACTATTATGTCTACTGAAAGACCTGATAAAGTATCTCAAGCTCTTCTTGAAGGAAAGATTGCTGTTATTGTGGATAATAGCCCATATGTTTTAATCATGCCTAATTTTTTTATTGATTTTTTTCATACTGTTGATGATTATTATCAAAAACCAGTTAATGCTACTTTTATAAGAGTTGTTAGACTTCTTGCTTTTATTATATCTATTTTTGTTCCTGCACTTTATATAATGGTTACTACTCATAACCATGAATTTGTTAGTTTAGACATGCTTTTATCTTTAAAATCACAGAGAGAAAGTGTTCCTTTTTCTGCAATCACTGAGGCTCTTTTTATGATTTTATGTTTTGAAATACTTCGAGAAAGTGATGTTAGAATGTCATCAACTAGTGGTAATGCTGTATCTATTTTAGGTGGATTAATACTTGGAGATGCTGCAGTTAGTGCTGGAATAATATCTCCTATTATGATAATAGTTACTTCAATATCATCTATTTCCGGTCTAACCTTTTCCTCTATTGAATTAGTAAGTGCTATAAGATGGTGGAGACTTATTTTAATAATACTAGCTGCAATATCTGGTATATGGGGAGTTATTATAGGAGCTTTACTTCTTTTAATTAGGCTTTTTACGATTAAGAATTTTGATAGAAAGTATCTTACTCCTATTTTTCCTTTTATAAAAAGTGAATTTAAAGATAATATTTTCAAATCAAAAAATAAAGGTGAAAAATATAGAAATCCTGCAATAACAAATAATTTGAAAAGAGGTCATTATAGATGAGAAAAAATATGTTATTTTTAATAATTATTATTGTTCTTCTAGCATCATCGTGCTCAAGATATGAAGAATTAAATAATCTTTCTATAATTAGTAATATAGAAATTAAATATCAAGATAAAAAATATGTAGTTATAATGCAAGAAGTTACTCCTAAAAAAAATGATAATAATTTAAGTTATGTTTATACATATAGAACTGGTAGAAGTAAAAATCTAAAAAAAGCATTTGATAATATTATTGATCATTCCCCTAAAAAAATATATTTAAAAAAAGTACAAAATATTGTTATTCAAAATAGTAACAAAGATGTAATTATAAGTGAGTATTTAAAAAATTATAAATACTTTTCAATTCTAAATTCTGACTCATCTATTATTATTTCTGATAATTCTTTAAAAAAAATTATGAAAATAAATAATGATTATAGGTATATAGAAAGTATTCTAAAGAATAAAAAAATTTCATATAAAGAAGTTTTAAAAAAATATAAAAAAAATAAGAGAAATAAACTTCCCTTACTAAATATTAATAATAATGAATTAGAATTTAAAAAATATATTTATTTGCATGTATATTCATCTGCTTCATAGTATTTTTTTGCTGTGGAATAATCAGAAAACATATTTTTGATATTTTTTAAATCATTATATTGTTTTTTTGTTTCATCAGTTAACACTATTGTTGTTTTATTATCAATAGATGAATATTTTGATCCTACCATTGATGCATAATACTGAATTATTCCCATCGTGGAGCTCATATTTTTAGAGTTATCTGTTATTAATATTTCAATATTTGATACTTCATTATTTTCTAAATTACTTGTTATTTTGATACTGTAGTCAGATTTTTTTTGTTCACACACTAGCTTATTTTTATTAGCTGGAGCATCTTCTTTTTTTGTTGTTTTTTTATATGAACTAATGTTAGCTATTAAGCCAACTGTTAATAGTATTATTGCTAGTGACACTATTCCTATTAATAATTTTTTATTACTCATAATCTAACCACCTATTCTACTCTAGAAAAATAATATCATATTATTAGACTAATTTCAAGAATCAAAGGACAACTTAAATATTAAAAACACTGATGTTATTAAAACTAGAATACCTAGTATAATCCCATAATTAATTTTTACTGTTTTACTATTAAATGGTGTTTCAATTTGTTCTATTGAAACCGCTTTATTTTCTTTTTGGTCATTATTTTCTACTATTTTATTATCTACTTGATTAATATAACTGTAATTAACACTTGTATTTAAATAGTTTACATTTGTTGATACTATCTTTTCAAATTTTGCATATAATACTATATTACCCGCTTTTAGTTCATTAATTCTATTTCCATTTATATCAAACCATCCTAAAAATCTATAACCACTATATTCTGGAATAAACAAACTATTATTATTTATTGTATATAAATCATTTACTTCATTACCAAAATAGTTATATGTTACTGTATAAGTTTCTTCTTCATAAATTGAATTTAGGTTTAAATCATCATTTAAATACACTTCATCTTCTGGATAATATTTTTTTTCGTCATTATTTTCATAATATTTAAAGACATATCCCGTCTTTTCTTCTTCTTTTTCAATTACGTATTTTTCTTCATCTGTATAATAAACTTTTTTTTCATCATATGTTATTTTATATGTATTTTTTTCATGCGATAAATATGGATTTAAATATGTTCCATTTCCTTTTAAGCATATAGTTATATTATTACCCTTAATATTTAATCTAACATCTTTTTTTTCAGTTGTATCAGAATATTCTTCATAAATTTTTTCATCATCAAGTTTAACTAAATATAATGTACTTTTTTCTTCTTCATTATTTATGAATGAGAAATTAAATGATTCATAATCTTCTACATCAAAATACTTTATTTCAAATTCTTCCCCAGATATAGAGTTATCATATATTTCTTCTTCTACTTCTTTTGATAAGATTTGAGATTCTCCTTTTTCTTCTATATTATCAAAATCTGTTAAATAAGTAATATCATTATCATTTTGTTTTTCTTCACTATTGATTTCTTCTTCGTTATTAAATTCTTCAATTAATAAATCTTTTTCATCAATAATATCATAGTGTTCTTCTGCAAAAACATTGTTAAATGAAAAAAAACAAATAAAAATTAAAATTACAACCGTAAACCCTTTTTTCATAATATAACCTCTATGTTTATTATATTATATGTAGTTTTAATTGTAAATTTAAAATTTATTCATTTTTGTTTCCGCAAGATGGGCAGTATATTGTTTCTATTTCTTTTCCACATTGTGGACAAAATTTGTATTTATATACTACTTTTTCTGTAATATTTGATAATACTTCTATTTTTTGATTACATACTATATAGAAAGCTACTAATCCTACTAATAAAATCAATATTAAGTATTTATTCTGTGAAAAAGCAAAGTAATCATATACTCCATGTTCTAATATTGGTACTAATAAGCTTAATGCTAAATTTTTTCGATGCAATTTTTTATTTTTATTTTTCTTTGCAATTTTTGCAAGTAATAAATAATATCCCATCGTAATACCAAAACAAACATGTCCCGGAACACTTGTTAATGCTCTTAATATACCAGTAGCAATTGTACCATTATATACATATAGAAGATTTTCTACAGATGCAAAGCCTAATGAAACAAAAGTCGCATAAACTATGATGTCATATGCTTCATCAAAATTTTTATTCTTATATCCTATTATTGTAGTAAAAAACCATTTACATCCTTCTTCGATTAAACTAACTCCAATAAAAACATAAATTATAAGTTCTAATGAATTAAATGCATTTGAATCTCTTCTAAAAAAAGGAAAAATGAGTTCCATTAAAACACTTATTAACACGACTAGTATACATGATAATATTCCAGCAGAAAACAAACCTATCAGTAATGATTTAGGTTCTTTTTCTTTATCTTTACTATTGATATAAAATCCAAGTAATATAACTGGAAGTATTGCTACTATAAATAGTATTACATAGTACATAACCTTCGCCTCTATTATAATTTTAGCAAAAAAAAAATATCTTAATCAATACTTTTATTATTTATATACAAATTATTGTCTATAAATGTAAAATAAAAATATTCTAGATATTTTATTTAAATTTTTTAATTTTTTCTTCTAATCTATTTATAAACTTTCCTATATGAGATCCATCTGCAAAACCATGGTGAACTAATATCATTATATGTATTTTATATGTATCATTCTCTTCTACATATTTATCCCATATAAATTGTGGTATAGTATTTTTCTTACTATATGGTGGAATTAAACTTGTAAAACTTATCCATGGAGAACATGACAACCATATCGCTTCTTCTGGACTAGTATTGTTATAATATTTTCTTTCTAGAAAATCCGCTTTAACTTTTTTATATTCCTCTATATAATCATCAAAATTATCTTTTAGTTCAACATTAAAATAACCTATACTATTATCTCCAAGCATTTCTGTATAATTTGATATTATTTTGTCACAATAATATATCTTTCCATCTATATATCTATATTTAAATGCATCAATTTCATTTGCAGTTGTTGCTACTAAATATCCAAGTGTTGCATAAAAATTTTTATGTTCTTTGCAATAATTAACGATATTTGTTACATCAATTTGTGATGTAATAATTACAAAAGGATTATCATTTGAGTTATAATGTTCAAATAGTTCTTTTCTTTCAAAATTTTTTATTTCTTTCATAGTTATTCCTCCTCACTATTAGTTTAATATATTTTTTTTAATTTTGTAATGAACAAAAGATTTAAGTAAACTTAAATCGCTTTGGTCGTCTCCGATCAAACTTCCTGCTTCACAGACAAAGTAACCTTTCTTCTCCACAGGCTTAAATT
>ERZ842401.7244-NODE-7244-length-11446-cov-2.871214_pt1 | contig 11446 bp, 8 predicted proteins | sample MGYA00521270_ERZ842401 | MGnify/ENA primary metagenome ERZ842401 (study PRJEB31892, sample SAMEA3878208) | bioreactor metagenome | biome: Moose rumen | place: Sweden | collected 2011-10 | study: EMG produced TPA metagenomics assembly of the PRJEB12797 data set... | reverse complement strand
ACAACGGTTCTCTCAGTCTTGGAGAAAACGGTACTCTGGTTATTGTATCTTCCGATGTTGAGATTGATGCTGTTGAAGGTGATGCTCTTACTATTACAAGTCTGCCTTATGATGGTGAATATAAGATATTATCTGTAAGTGAAGATAAGAAATCTTTTGTTATAGATATGGAAGACACTGATAAAGTAGATGATATATGGAGTGGTATTTCAACTGAAAATACTTCCTTCTCCATCTCTACACCAGGTTACACATATGATGCAGAAGAACAGAAGTTCTATCTTTCTGGTCAGTTAGGTATATCTGGATATATCTATCTTAGTGGTAGAGCTTTCAGACGAGATCTTTGCAATGACATTATCATGGCAAAAGCAGATGATCTGGAAGAAATATTTGGTGCCGGTGAAATCAATAGTGAAAACCCTCTTGCATTAGGTATGCAAATAGCTCTCGCTAATATAGGTGGTGGTGATGATAACTATGTAGCTGGTATCGCTGTAGAAAGTGATGATGTCCTTGGTTATCAGAAAGCACTTAAAGTTCTTGAAACCAAGAATGTTTATGCTATTGTTCCTCTTACTACCAATATGGCTGTTCCACAGGTCCTTCTTGCACATGTTGAGGCAGAAAGTGAACCATTGGAAGGTATGGAACGTGTCGGTATATTTGCTTCACCATGGATGAACAGAGAAATCAAATATGGCAACCTCATGATACAGCAGGAAGATGGTACCTATGATTTTGTAAAAGGTCAGGTAGGACCTAGAGAAGGTGCTATTCCTGTACAAAATAGATATTATTATCCAGGAATTGAAAGTGTTCAGTAATTTAAATGATTAATGGCTAACCGATAGGTTAGCCATTTTTGCCTGTAAAATTAAATTCTATTTTTTATTCTTCCTAAAATTTTATCCTTTAAAATATCAACTTCTTCAATCTTTAAAAGGCTTAAAATCATAAAATATACTAGTAAACCGATTGCAGCTGAAATAACAAATACTAGTATGTTGCTTGTAAATATATGTTTAACACCAATAATTATAAATCCTAAAATAATGCATCCTGGTACCTGCTTTAAGAGTATTGGCACAAATTTAATCAGTGAATATTCAGGTATATATTTTTTGAGCATTAGAGAATTAATAACAAAATTTACAGTCAAACAAATGGAACTTGCAATCGCAATACCCATTACCCCAATATATTTTGATAAGAAAATACTGAAGAATACATTGGCGGCGACTGCGAAAAAGCCGGTAATCATAGGCCCTTTTGTGTCTTTGAAAGCATACAAACCTCGACTTGCAATGTCTCGCACTCCGGAACTGATAAAACCGACTGAATAACCAATCAATGCAGCACTGGTCATAAGAACAGATGCTTCATCAAAACTTCCTCTGTGGTAAACAATTCCGACAATCTCCTTTGCACACATGCAGGCAATTATTGTAATAGGTGCCATAATACAAATCATAGCATTGATTGCTGACCTCATAGTTGAAAACAACTTATCTTTTTTGCCTTCTGCAGCATAAGTAGAAAAGTTTACATATAAAATATCGACCACATTATTGACTATTATATTTACGACGAAATCCTCTAAAACTACTGCATATGAAAGGGCTGTTGCATAACCTTCACCGAGTCCAGTAGAAACAGATCCGTCTACAATTTTATTAATTTGAGATACGGAATTTCCTATAAATACAGGAATAGCAGCCCTAAGAACTGTTTGAATTTCGGGCACGTCTTTAAATCTGACAAATCTAAAGGTGACATATCTACGGCTGCGCCAAATTAATAATGCTACGAAAAGTATGTAGCTAACATATTGTGCTACTACAAGTGAACTGACGGCGAGTGTGCCGTATAAAATAACGCAGCAAACTATAGTAATCGTAGAGGTAAAAAATGATTCAGTACGGCTGATTACGAAATCCTTGTTTGAATCCATTAAAGAAGTGCCTACCATGGTAAAAATGGAAAAAACAAAGAATGGATAGCATATTCGTAAGTAATGCATTAACACAAGGGATTGCTCTGCTATGTAACCAGGGGCTAACATTTTTGCAATAAAGGGTGTCAGCATATATGTGAATAGCAGTACAACAGGTGCAAGTGGAAGCAATACCTCAAGGCAAGCACATATGAGCTTGGAAGCTTCTTCTTTACCCTTTTGCACTAAAGTATGTGTGTATATAGTGACCATTGAAAGAGAAACGGCCCTAACAATTGCAGATGTAAGAGTGCCTACGAATGTAAAAGCTAGATTATAAGCATCTGTCTCAAAGGTGGTGCCAAAATAATAAGCGATAACAGCCTGCTTCACAAAGCCTAGTAGCTTAAAGCACAATGTGAGTGTCGAAACCACAATGGTGGTTGCCAGCACGCTTTTGTTTTTAGTATTCAAATAAATTCTCCTTTGAATGAAAGTGTAACTATTCAGAACTTTATTGTTCTGAATAGTTACAAATTATACATCATAAATATAGCATAAGCAAAGGAAATAAGGTAAAATAACTCTGAGTGTAAAATGAGGGACAAAATTATGGTTTATGAATCTGAAAATAAAAGACGATTTATTTTTAATATAATATTTGGAATAGTTGTATTGGTATGGTCATTTCTTGTAATTGACAAGGGATTTTATATGGATGAAAGCGGAATGCTTGGCACATACAAGGAGACCTATCAAGGCAATAGAATGTTTATAGACACCTGGGGAGTTTTGCAGCCCGCAGGTATATTGATGTATCCGATTTTTGCTCTTTATTATCAGGTGTTAGAACCAATCATTTCTCCACTTGGTTGTGGATTCGTGCTATATACACGCATCTGCTACCAGATTGTACGACTTATTATTTCTATCTATCTATATTTTACCATTAGGAAATCTCCATATAAAAATAGCGCTTTTATCACAGCTATTGCTTATTATATGTTTTTTGTTTCATTTAAAAATTTCTCTTACAAATCACTTTGCGATTTTGCCATTATTCTTATCATTTGTTGGTCCTATAGATTTTATTTAAACAGAAACAAATGGTATTTTATACTGATTGGACTTGCCACTTGTCTTGCTATTTTGGCTTTTCCTACCATGATTGTTTTCCCAGTAGTGTATGTGATTTGGATGATTATCATGACCTACAAGGGATATGAATTAGTCAAACCCATCATAATATACTGCGTTACTTGCTTTTTGTGTGGCGGCATATTCCTTTTGTATTTACAGCTCACATCAGGACTTGGCAATGTATTGGAGCAGATATTTTATACTGAGGATCATGGCTACTCCCAGCCTATACATGTTAGGCTTGGAATGATTCTACTTAGTTATTTAGCTTTTGTGGTAATCTCCTATTTTCCGATTGTTGTATTGAAATTACTTCAGCGAAAGACATACATCAGCCAGCACGCAATCCATATTGTATTATCTGTTTATTGGATTTTATTTATGGCTACGGTTATTGTTCTTAGAATTGAAAGTGTTAGTACTACAAGATTTATTTATGGATGTTTGATTATATTTTGTTGGTATCCATATCTAACAAAAAAACATGAGGAAAGTGAATATATTCAAATTGGAAAATATAAAAATGTTGAATACGATTCACGACAGATATTCAAATATGTTTTTATTTTGTCAGTGATTGTGCAGGCAATCTGGGCAGCATCCACTAATCAAGAGGTGACTGTACCAGGACATATGTGTTTTTGCACGGTACTTGGGATAATAATGATAGCTGATGATGAAAACTCCGGTCTTAAAATTTTACGTACGGCCATCATAGCTTTGCTAGTGTTTTTTATGGGAATATGGGTAGCTGAAGGTGATGGGGGTTATAGTGATATTTTTGAAGAACGCATATACGTTACTCATGGTGGATATCAAGGTATTGCTATGACTGAAGAAGACTACAGTAGAAATGAATCATGCTACAATCTTTTAACTCGATATGTGGATAATGATGACAAGCTATACGTTACTTATGGCAATGGGAATACGGCATATTTAAATACTGATGCATTTCAGTCGGGTGGTTCGCCATTTGCCAGAGGTGGTCAGGATGAAGATGCTGTTATGAATTACTGGTATTACAATCCTGAAAATATTCCAGATTACATATTGTTGGATACTGGCGGAAAATACTATGACCATTTTGTAGGTGGAGACACTGCAGAATACATAAACGAAAACTACAAAACTACAGTTGCAACTGACGGAGATTTTATTTTATTAGCAAGGTAGATTAATTTATGAGAAAAGAACTTATTATAATCCCAGCATATCAGCCGCTTGATAGCCTGGTACCGCTGACAGAAGAAATATTAAAGGACTTTGAAAATGTATTAGTTATAGATGATGGTGGCGGAGAAAAGTTTGCTCACATTTTTAAAAAGCTTGAAGAAATGGGTGCAATTATTGTTACACATGCCATCAATCAAGGAAAGGGCAGGGCACTAAAAAGTGCTATAAATTATTGCCTGCTTCATCCAGAAGTTTCTAAGTATGGCATAATAACAGTTGACGCCGATGGGCAGCATAGACCAGCCGACATCATCAGAATAGCCGACTGCATGGAGGCTAACCCTGATGACGTGGTATTAGGCTGCCGCAAATTTGATACAGACAACGTACCATGGAAGAGCCGCATGGGCAATGGCATATCTAAAAAGGTATACAAATGGGCATGCGGCATTGATGTATCAGATACTCAGACCGGCCTGCGTGGTCTGCCATATAGCTTTTTAGAAACAGCTGCAAGATGTGATGGCGAGAAATACGAATATGAAACTAATATGCTGTTAGATATAAAAAATAATGGAGTAAACATTAGGGAAGTTTTCATAGAAACAGTTTATGAAAACAATAATGAATCTTCCCACTTTAACCCAGTGCGAGATTCAATTCGTATATACAGCATTATTTTGAAATACTCGTTTTCGTCATTGTTTTCAGCTCTCATTGATTACATCATTTTCATGATTGCTAATGCGTGTGGGGCTAAAATCATGGCGGCCACATACATTGCCAGGGCTTTTTCATGCTTGGTTAATTTTACCCTTAATAAAAAGATGGTTTTTAAGGGTGAAGGCAACACCGGTAAGCAGCTGGTTAAATACTTGATTCTCGTTGTGATTTCAGGAACTATTTCTGGTTGGGCTGTCACTCAGCTATCAGCCCTAATGCCATTCATAGCGCCAGTAATAATAAAGGTGCCAGTTGAGGTGATATTATATCTATTCAACTACACCATTCAGCGAGCATTTATTTTTAAAGCTAAGGAGTAATCCGATTTATGCTATCAATTTTTTTGTTTGTTTTAGTTTTATCTGCGTTCCCCGTGTACGCTAGCTTCAGACTGAACAAAACATTCGAAGAAACATTGCCCGTATCATGCATGGCAATAATATTGTTTTTATTTTTAGCAGGTATGATAAATATACTTGGCCCAGGTGCGATTATAGTCTGTGCTTGTGCTGGGCTACTTTATATTTACACTGTTTATTGGATAATAAAAAATGGGGGATTGATTACGTTAAAAAAAGGATTATTCAATCTAATCACTCCAGGTACTGTAGTTTTCGTCATAATGGTGATTTTGCTAGCTTTCTTAAACAAGGGCAAATATGCAACCCTTACTGACGAATTTTCTCACTGGCTTGACACGGTTGTTATTATGAGCCAAATCGACGACTTTGGCACAGCACCAAATTCTACAGCAGTATTTCCGTCGTATCCACCAGCTATGTCATTGTTTCAATATTTACTTGAAAAAATAAACATGACTATAGCAGGTGAATTTTCTGAATGGAAGACATATTTCGCATATCATATATTATCTGTGGCTATGATGCTCCCTTTTATTAAGACAAAGGGCATGAGTATTTGGCAAAAGATAGCGTCAGTTGTAACTTGGCCTATATGCCTGATTACGCCTCTTTATTTTTTTGCAAATGCCTATACTTCACTTTATATAGATCCATTTTTAGGAGTTATGGCTGGATGTGGTTTTGCGGCAGTTGCTATCACAAAGAATAAAGACTGGCTATACAATACTTACATAATAATGCTTTGCGCCGTGCTCACATTGGCTAAGGATGTTGGCATATATTTGAGCATTTTTATTTCTCTGTATTTCCTATTTGATTATGCAGCTAGAAGCAAAAAAACTAATGCAATAACACATGCAGAGGACAATGTCGGGAAGGTTGATATCAAGAAATTTGTTCTTTGGTTGATACTTGGTCTTGCCCCAATGCTAGCTATGATATTAGCAAAGGTTTTATGGAAAATAGAACTAGCAGTTTCTCATACTGAGCAGAAATTCAGTGCTCCATTTGATATTGCAGGAACTATAGACACCATAAGAGGCCAAGGCAGTGATTATTATACTCTAGTTTATAACAATTTTAGGGATGCGATTACTAATAGATACATTTATTACGAGAGATTAGGGTTTAATTATTCTGCAATCATGTTTCTAATTACAATTGCATTAATCCTATTTAATGTTCGTCTATATAAAAGGGGTAGGATTGCGAAGGTATCCTGTGTTGCAGGCTCGATCATTCCAAGTGCGGCACTTATAATATACATTTTATCTATGTTTCCGCTTTATATTTCACGATTTGTAGCCGAAGAAGCTATAAATTTGGCTTCCTTTGATAGATACTGTGGCATCATGTTTTTGACAGGGCTCCTATTATTGGTATGGCTATTAAGGGATGCACTTTTAGATATGCCAAATAAAATCTCGCTGCTTGTTTTAGCGGTGTTAATGCTATGTAGCGCTTATCACAGCCAAAGCGACAATATAACTTACTTTACATCAAGACAATCAGTGGAGGATGCGGCAAATTATAGGGCGGCTGTAAATATTTTATCGGATAAAATAAATGCTAATACTAGCGAGGATTCATCTATCCTATTAGTTGGAACTGATTCCGACCAACCATTTCATCCTATTTTGGAAACTATTTCAAAGCCTAGGTCATTTACTTTTAGTGATGTTTACATACCAGACACTGTAGATGAGATGGAAGGTGCCATATCACAGGATGAATTCCTTCAAATTTTAGCCCACGAATATGATTACGTCGCAATATACGAAACTACAGAAAATTTAGTTCAGAATTATAGTGATATTTTCGAGGATACAACCTTAATAAATAATTTGACTTTGTATACAGTAGATAAAACTACAGGGAAATTATTTGCAATAGATTAGGAAGGTTTAATTTATGACTGAAAAGAAGCTATCAATAGTGGTGCCTGCTTATAACGAGCAAGAGGCTATACCACTGTTTTATGAAGAAATCCTTAAAATAGAAGATAAATTGTCATCAGTAGATATTGAGTTTATGTTTATAGACGATGGCTCGAAGGATGACACCCTTAGAGTTATTAAGGAATTAAATTCAAAAGATGATAGAGTTCATTATGTATCTTTTTCACGAAACTTTGGAAAAGAAGCTGGAATATATGCGGGGCTTGAAAACGCATGCGGAGATTATGTGGTTATAATGGACGCAGATTTGCAGGACCCCCCTGCGCTTTTGCCGGAAATGTTGCAGACCCTTGAATCGGGAGACTATCAATGCGTGGCTACTAGGCGCGTAGATAGAAAAGGCGAGCCTCCTATTCGCTCTTGGTTTGCTAGGAGATTTTATCATCTGATGAATAAAATAAGCGATGCTGATATTGTCGATGGCGCAAGAGATTACCAGATGATGACGCGCCAAGTGGTGGACGCTATACTATCAATGGGAGAATACAATAGGTTTAGCAAGGGTATTTTTGGCTGGGTTGGATTCAAACGCAAATGGATTGAATTTGAAAATGTTGAGAGAGTTGCAGGGGAGACCAAATGGTCCTTCTGGAAATTATTCGTATATGCGATAGATGGCATAGTGGCTTTTTCAACAATGCCGCTGACCATGGTGTCTGTTTTTGGTGTCGTTATGTGCCTTGTGGCATTTATATTTATCATCGTAATTATTGTTAGGACATTAATTTTTGGTGACCCAACCAGTGGATGGCCATCGATGGTTTGTATAATTCTATTGGTCTCTGGAATACAGCTGTCATGCCTTGGAATCATTGGACAGTACATGGCTAAGACATATTTAGAGGCAAAAAAGAGACCTATTTATATAGTTCAGGAAAAAATAATTACGAAATGAAAGATTATTATTGAAAGAATGCATCAAAAATATACCAATTGATTAATAGAAAATGTTGATTTTGGGATTAACAAAAACAAGAAAGTACATATTTTGGAGGGAGTAGATGAAGAAATATATTGAATCTTTCTTTGATGAGAATAGCAAATTTATTTTTGTATCAACAATTACTGTTATGCTTTTGGCACATGGTTTTTGTTTTATGAATCTTATGTTTTCTCATGATTCGCTTGGTTTTGCAGACACTAGTGGATTGAGGAAAGTTGGATTAGGTCGATGGCTATATCCGTTTTTTGTTCACAGAAGATTAATTGCGACTCCGTGGGTAATGGGAGTGCTTAGTATTTTGTATGTTTCACTTGCAGTAGTTTTGGTGGCAAAAGTGTTTGATTTATCAAAAGTGCAGGGATTGCCAGTAGGAATATTATTTGCATCTAATGTAACACTGACATCTTTGTTTTGTACCTATATTTTTGATGCGGATGCAGATTGCTTTGCCTTGCTATTAGCTTGTTTTGCAATATATGCATTTAAGAAATTACCAGTGGTTCTAAGGATTATAGTACCTATTATTTCGATATCGTTTTGCTTGGCTTTGTATCAAGCTTATATTTGTGTAGCAATTGGATTATTTTTGCTTTTATTAATATGCGCATCAAATGAGAGTAGTGATTGGAAAGATGTGCTTAATGTTTTTCTTATGGGAGTAAAAGAATTAATGATTTTACTGCTTGGTTCAGTGCTCTATATTCTGCTTATGCGTGTGGCGTCAAAGTATTATGGAATTGAATTGTCAACAGATTATAATGGAGCAGGAAATCTGAGATCATTAAAAATAAATGATGTGATAAATGATATACCAATTGCATATCAATATTTTAGAGACACATTTTTTAATATAACGGAATATAATACACTTTCGATAGTGAGAATAAATTGGTTAATGTTGATACTATTATTGATTTCGTTGGTGATTTACGTATATAGTCACAGAAAGTTTTTGGGGTCATTAGTTATCGTTATACCTTGTTTAATGGTGATACCGCTAGGACTAAATGCAATTCATTTGGTATCATTTGGTGTAATGCATCAGCTTATGGTTTTTGCATTTTGCATTATCTATTTATTACCACAAATTATTAGTAGCAGGGTGTTAGAAAGTGATTTGGAAAATGTAAATATTCATAAAGTAATAAGTTATCTAAGGAATGTAGTATGTGGTATTGCTTTTTTCGCAATTGCATATATTGGTTATAGCAATATTATATATTCGAATGAGGCTTATGTTTACAAGAAGTTAGTATATGATAATACAGCGTTACATGCGCAGACCATATGGAAAGACATTAATTGTATTGATGGATATAATGAAGGTGAAACTCAAGTAGTGTTTATGGGCGAATTTACAAAGTCAAAGGTTGCATACAATGGTTCTGTTGGAACACGATATTTATCGGTATTAACCGGTGCAGGAAGTTCATCTATTACCTATCCAGGGACAGACAATGACTTTTATTATAACATATTAGGACGGGGATTAAATATTTCTCATAATGATGCAGAATTGTTAGAGGATCCTGAATATATTGAAATGCCAGCTTATCCAAGGGAAGGATATTGTAAAATGATTGGAGACAGTGTTGTGGTTAAATTACAAAACTAAAGAATATGGTGCTAAAATAATTTACTACATTTTTATTTTCAATGGCTATATGTAATAAACAAAAGAAAATGTTCTTTGATTAATATTTTTTGGTTACATAGTAACAGATTCGGTAACGTATTCTAGAATAAACAAAGATACGGATTATTATGGAAATATAAATAAATGTGTACCAATTTGGTATGAAAAAGAGCGTAAGGATATCGATAAATTTGTATTATTGTTTTCGAATGATGCTAGTATGGTATCATACTAGCAATTTGGGATAATGAATGACATTTAAGGGGAAATCCACTTGGAAAATATAATGGACACATTAAGATTACTTTCAAATGATACAAAGATTAATGTATCATTATACAGAGTTGAAAACTTTATATTGATTATTGAGTAAACTGTACCCTGGATAGTGGACACTAAAGAATAGAGCAGACCGTATCTTTGGACAGTAAAGATTAAGTAGAGAAATCCATAGGATTTAACCGCAGTCCCAAGAACAGGACAGGGAATTATAAAAGAATCCCATGTTTCGGACATAAGATTCCTACCAGCAATAAAGCATGTGGTAAACCGAAAATTGAGAAACTGGAGGAATCAAATGAACTGAAACAAGCTTAAAAACGGGAAATCTAAATCATTAAAAACAATCCATATACTCTAAAGGTGAGCGAGTCACAAATATTTTATACCAAGGAGTTTAAGGAAGAATTTTGGAAAAGATATCAGGCAGGTAAAGCTCCGGAAGCCATAGTGGAGGCTTTACAGAAGGCCATAGTCATAGAAAAGGCAGAAACATTGAGCTATATGATGTTGATGTGCATCCTGATAGTGACACGATAGTTAAGATGCAGCTTGAACTTTTGTATCTGCGGCAAGAAGTGGAATTAAAAAAATTCTTCGATAACAGATACTCAGAAGTGAGGGAAACGCTGATGGAAAAAGCTGCACCATTGTATCAAATCATTTTTGAGACTGTGAAACAGGAGGGAAATGAGTTAAGTATTGAAATGCTCTGTCAGATAGCCGGAGTATCTAGGTCAGGATATTATTCTTGGGTTAGTAAGATTCCAGATCGTCAGAGGCGTGAAGAGGAAGATAGAGCAAACTTTAAATTAATCCTAATCGCTTTTAATAAGCGTGGATATACAAAAGTGGCAAGTAGGATATACATGTGCCTGCTTCATATGGACCCAGAATGGTCTTATTAATTGACATAACGTATATATCATATGCTGGTAAGTTTGCATATCTATCAGTGATAATAGATGCCTTCACAAAACAGGTATTATCATATGTGTTAAGCCAATCTTTGAAAATTGATTTTGTCAAAGAAACGGTTGGACAACTTATTGACAATCATGGTATAAGCTTGCATAAAGAAACAATAATTCATAGTGACCAAGGCTCTCACTACACAAGTATTACCTTTATCAAAATCCTAAAGGATAATAAGATTAGACAATCCATGTCACGAAGAGGTAACTATTGTGACAACGCACCACAAGAGAGTTTCTTCGGTCACATGAAAGACCATTTGATGGAGCGAATAGCAAAAGCTACAAAGTTTGAACAGGTACAGGCAGCTGTTGATGA
>ERZ842401.7243-NODE-7243-length-11448-cov-5.698324_pt1 | contig 11448 bp, 13 predicted proteins | sample MGYA00521270_ERZ842401 | MGnify/ENA primary metagenome ERZ842401 (study PRJEB31892, sample SAMEA3878208) | bioreactor metagenome | biome: Moose rumen | place: Sweden | collected 2011-10 | study: EMG produced TPA metagenomics assembly of the PRJEB12797 data set... | reverse complement strand
TAATCTTCGTGTTTTTGAACCGCAAAGTTACGGACTTTCGAGCAAAACGATGCAATTAAACAAAATTTAACACACAGGGTTTTGCAGGTGTCCCAAAATTACACAAATTTCCCTAAATCGCAGCAGAAAAAGAAAAAAAAATTGGAATGTCAAAGGAAATATGGCGGAAATATAGCACTATACCAAGAAAACATACTGTCGATTCCGTAATTATACATCAAAGGGACAGTTCTTTTGATGTAATTTGTGTTATAAAAGTTGAAATCTTTGGTGGTGACAAGAATTTGTGTTAGTTTTGCAGTCCGAAAAGAAAACATAAAGAAATGAGAAAATTTACAAGACTGATTATATTGGCTATAGTTGTGCTGAGCGCAGTGTCGTCATTTGCACAGCCCGAGCGTCGATGGGGTGTGACCGTTGGCGGGAACTACAACGAAATACATTTCAAACAGAGCGACATCTTCGACAGCGACCGCATGTTTGGCGGCTCGGTGGGTGTTACTGGCGACCTGATGATACCTGGAGTGGGCTTCGGTATTGACGGTTCTATACTCTACACCCTGCGACAAGGCAAGATACACTTTGGCGACAAGCACGCTTGGGCATCACAAGGCATCGAGACTCAAACGGCGCAACTGCACTACATTGATGTGCCGCTGAACCTCAAGTTCCGCTACAGCCGTCTTAATGGTGTAGAGAACACTATCATGCCATTTGTTTACGTGGGACCCACATTCTCTTTCTTAGCAGGTCACAACAAGGTTGACGATGCATTGAGATACACTACAGTCAATGTGCTGCTTCACGCTGGAGTGGGTGTAGAAATCGCCAACAAGATACAACTTAGCGGTGGATACAGCTTCAGCGTGGGTCAGAACCTCGGCACCAAGATTCTCGACCAGCACGTTGCTAAGCACCGCACATGGTTCGTCCAAGCGACATACTTTTTTAAATAGTGGAGAGTAGAGAGTGGAGAGTTAAAAGACAAAACAATCGTGGAGGCACAAAGGCTTCCACGATTTTTTCTTTCCTCGATTCTCGATCCCCCGATCACAGCAACATCCCTGCGGCGACGTCGTTGGCGACATCTTCACCCATGCTGATGGCAGCGATGGTGAGGGCAAATTTGGCAGCCGAAGCAGGACCATTGCCAGTGACGATATTTCCATCAACAGCCACACGCTGTTCGAGCACATTAGCACCAGTCATGCCGTCTTCCATGCCTGGATAGCACACCGCGTCACGCCCGTCAAGCAACCCAAGTGGACCAAAAATCACAGATGGCGACGCGCAAATGGCGGCAAGTTTCTCGCCTTTCTCGTTCTGCTCTTGTAAAATCTCGCACAAAGTCTCACATTCTGCAAGGTTTGTTGCACCAGGCATACCGCCAGGACAAATTAGCCACTCGGCATCCTCAATCATGTCGGGGTCGAAAGGCTCATCGGCAACCACAGTCACACCGTGAGCACCTATCGCCTCGGGGGCATCATAAATCGACATAGTAACCACTGGCATTCCAGCACGCCTCAACACATCAACAACGGTAAGGGCCTCTATCTCCTCAAAACCGTCGGCAAAGAAAACATAACTCGGTCTCATTGTAATTCTTAGTATTAAGTTTTTAGTAATTAGTTTTTTCAGGTTGCTAAATTAGTCATTTATCATGAAAACGCAAAATAATGCATTGGTTTTTATGGTTTTTTGTCTGGATTTTGTTACTTTTGCAACAAATATAAACCCATTAATATGAAACTCTTAACAAAAACAATAATAGCTTTGTCCATGGCGATGATGTGCGGTGGCGGTATTACGGCAACCGACAACAGTGACATCGCATGGGAATATGTAAAAAAACTCAACACGCGCTTAGCCACTCCTGACCGAGCCGACTACAGCGAGGATTTCTACTATCGGAATTACCTTTCTTCTCTCAAAGCCCGCGACGAGATGCCGTGGGGCAAGATTGTGCCAGAAAGGGAATTTGAGCACTTTGTGCTGCCAGTGAGAGTCAACAACGAGAACCTCGACACGGCGAGAATGGTGTTCTACAACGAACTGCGTGACCGTGTGAGAAACCTCCCGATGGAGGATGCCATCCTTGAGGTGAACCACTGGTGCCATGAGAAAGTGAGCTACCGTCCCAGCGACGCACGCACCAGCAGTCCACTTGCGACAATGCGCACCGCCTACGGCCGCTGCGGCGAGGAATCCACGTTCTTGGTAGCCGCTCTGCGCTCGGTGTGCATCCCCGCCCGCCAGGTCTATACCCCTCGCTGGGCACACACCGACGACAACCACGCCTGGGTCGAGGCATGGGCTAACGGCAAGTGGTACTTCCTCGGAGCCTGCGAGCCTGAGCCAGTGCTCAACCTGGGATGGTTCAACGAGAGCGCGTCGCGCGGAATGCTCATGCACACCAAAGTGGCGGGCTCGTACCATGGTCCCGAGGAAGTAATTGACAGAAACTCTTATTATACCGAAATTAACGTCACTGAGAACTATACCCCCACTTCGAAAAGGTATATTTTAGTCTCAGACAAACGAGGAAATCTTATAGAAGATGCTACAGTGGAGTTTAAGCTCTATAACTACGCCGAGTTCTACACCGTCGTCAAGAAAAACACCAGCGACCCACCCCTACTGTATCTTAGTGCCGGCAAAGGTGATATGCTCGTGTGGGTGACCAAAGATGACAAGGTCGCTGTCAAGAAAGTGTCGTGGGCTGGTGACAGTGTTGATAATGTATCCATCCATTTACAAGAAAAGTCGTTACCAAAGTATCTTGAATTTGATATCATGCCACCACCAGCAAGTTCTGTGCTGCCCACAGTCACTGCTGAGCAGCGCGCCCTCAACGAGCGCCGCAAGGCGCAGGAAGACTCAATACGTCGAGCCTACGAAGCCACCATGCCTGTGGAAGCGTGGCGCGGCAACCACCGCACCATTCAGCAGTTCCTCGACCAAGCACAAAACAAAGTGATGGCACAGAAACTCCTTGAAGTCATCAGCGAGAAAGACATGCGAGACATCAACCTCGATGTGCTCCGTGACAACGAAGTAGCCCTCATCGACACTAGCGAAATCTACTGCCGCTATGTGCTTTGTCCTCGTGTGGAGAACGAATGGCTCACGCCCTACAAAGCATTCTTACATCAAGAATTTGAGGGCAAAATCAAGAACATCATCCAGCTCATAGATTGGACTAAAGAGAACATCGGTATTATAGACTGGCGAAATCCACAACGCCTGCGCCAGCAACCCATGAGCGTTTACCGCACACAACAGACCGACGAACTGGGACGAGCAATCTTCTTCGTGAGTGCGGCTCGCAGCATGGGCTGGCCAGCACGCATCAATGAGGTGAACGGCAAACTTGAATACTACTTGAACTATTCCTGGCACGAGGTGAAATTTGAGGAAAGTGTCACGCTGAAAACTGAGCCTTCAGGCACATTGAAGCTGAATTTCGTGCCCAGCGACACACACAATGACCTAGCTTACTACACCCATTTCACCCTCAGCAAATTAGTAAAAAACAGTCCACAACTGCTCACTTACCCCGAAGACGCCACTTGGAGCAAGACGTTCAAAGACGGCGTAGAACTCGAACCTGGCACCTACATGCTCACCACCGGCAATCGTCAAAGCGACGGCAGCGTGCTGGCAAGCATCACGACTTTTGAAATCGAAAGCGACAAAGAATGTTCCGTTGACTTGGCACTGAGAGGAAATGACGTTAAAGTAGAGATTTTAGGAAAAATCGACACTAAAGGCAAATACTGCGACACCAATGACAACACAATAAAAGATGTTTTCAACAAGAATGGTTACACAATTGTGGGCATAATACGACCCAACCATGAACCTACCAACCATGCCCTGCGGGACATTGCCACCTATGCAAAGGATTTTGAGGACATAAACTGCTCTATCGTGCTAATCAACCACTGGAAACAACCATTCAACAGCACTGAGTTCAACAACCTCCCGGCAACCACAAGATGGGGCACCATCGATAAAGACCTGGATTTCATCTGGAAAATTGCAGATAAAGTGGGCATTGATAGCTTAGCAGACCCAATCTTCCTCCTCTGCGACAAGGACGGAAATGTCTATTTCATCAAGGAAGGTTATACCATACATCTTGGCGAACAACTGCTCAAAACCATCAAAAAGATTGAGGCTAATCGCAAGAATTAAGACGTTTTCGAGAAAAAGTGAAGATTTTTTGAAAAAAAGTTGCGAAATATTTGCACAGTTCAAAAACTTGCCGTACCTTTGCATCGCTTTTCCGATAAAAGCATGGGTGCTTAGCTCAGCTGGTTCAGAGCATCTGCCTTACAAGCAGAGGGTCGGCGGTTCGAATCCGTCAGCACCCACGACGTGAATGGTGGTATCGTCTAGTGGCCCAGGACGCTGGCCTCTCACGCCGGAAACCGGGGTTCGACTCCCCGTACCACTACCAACAAAGCAGCTCGCTACTTGCGTAGTGAGCTGCTTTTTCTTGGATAGGAGTGACTGGAAAGGAGCAACTATGGAAACAAAAAGCGGTTCAGTCGCAAAAAGGTCGTCCTTCTCCGCAGGAGAGAGGCGGCAGTAGCACGCCTCCTTGCGAATCAGCCTCACCACCTTATTGCCTTCGGCATTTAGGATTATCACCCGCTGTCAACCTGGAATGCCGCCGATGCATTCCAGTTAGCAATAGTCTCTACAATAATAAAATTTAACTCCATAATTCTGCGTTTTTCTCACCGCAAAATTATGGAGTTGTGCTTGGTCTGTAAAAGACAAAACTTTTGCTTATCGTAGAGGTGGAATGTCTTGCGTGGTGTACTTGGCAATCTGTTTCCTCATCCATTGGTTGAAATCCTTTTGGTCAATGCCAATTTCTTTTTTGAGGAAAGCAAAGAAATCTTCTTCACTAGGTTTGGTGTTAAATGCTCGTTTCAAGGCATCGTAACCGCCTTTCTTGTAGAGTTCGTAACAAACAATTTTTCCGACAAGATATGTGGGGGCAGTCTGATTATCCATAATGTAGAAGCTACTGTTATAATTGGCAATATCTTCATCGGGGTGTGCTTCAAGCCAATCGTTCATTCTTTGATAATGCTGGCGATGGGTAAGACCAAACTCTCTTTGATTTTGATGAACATAGAACGCAATACCTTGGTTCAATAAGAAATGTACATTTGGATATGTCGCATTCAAAGTTGCCCGACAAATTTCGTGTTCGAAATTCTCTCCATGCACCGAGTCTCCGTAAACAATAAAATTATTCATGTCGGTGCTACCACCAGTATTGCCTACATGGTCGCCCATTCCTGCCACATAGTCAAAACCTTTTATTTTGAATTCTTCATCAAGGTTCGGTGCGATAAAATGTGTGATACGCTCGGGTACATTAGCATTTAACTTGTCACGAAACATCGTTACAGTGTTATTGGCTTCACGCGCAACATCCTCGTTAAAATCAAATCCAGGGTAATAGCAATAATCAAATACTCCTACCGCCTTACGAGGCCAGTTGCGAGTGAAGTAATCAATCCAGTTATAGAGTCGGAACTCGCCATTCTCATCTTTCTTGGCAATATGATTAGTGATGGCAAGCACATAGATTTCGGTGTTTTCATTATAAGGTGTGAAAAACATTGAACGGATGACATAGACATCGTTCTCGGGGCGGATTTCAATCACTTTATTCAGATAAGAATAAAGGTCTGTTGTCAGATAGCCGTCACAGTTCACAAGGTCGGGGTACTTCCATTTGATTTTATCAGCATCATTCCACTGAGGAAAGTCGGTTGTCGAATCGTTATGCGCTTCAACAAAAGACTTCCACAAATCATATACCACCGCCTTGTTAGGGTCGGCATTGTTCGCAATGTCAAGTTGCGTAGAGACTCTTTCCCAAGCCAGTGATTGGATTGCGAAAAGAATCATGAAGATTGAGATTATCGATATACGTTTCATCATCTTGAATATTTTTTGCGCTTCAAAAATACAACTATTATATGTAATAGACGCACACTTTAGGGTGAATGTTGCATTTTGAGCCAAAAATAATTATAAGAACACTTCCATATCATTAATCATGAACACGCAAACATCCCTCAACTGTCGGATTTGTCCGCTGTTGAGCAGTTTGATTTGCCTTGTTCCCTTATAGAAATTGTATCGCAATGGGATGCAATTTTTCCACTCCTGGATCTCTCCCGATTTCGTCCACAGTTTGAGGTCCACGGGGTCGCCGGCCTTAAGCATCTTGCGCAGGGTGCTTATGTGGATGGATTGTGCCATGTCAGTTATAGGTGGGGTTGAACGGAGCGGTGAATATTCTGTCGTGGTCGACCGAGAGGTAATCAGTAGGAAGATAGGTGCGCCTGTCTTGGTACTGGTAGGTGAACTTAACGGTGTTGAGCTCACCGTCCTCGTCGTGGATTTCGCAGGTGAAGTCGGTGATGAGGACAATCGGCATGTACTGCGGATTGTAGTTTCCGAAATCATCCTCCGAGAGGTCAGTGCGCTTGGTTGCCATGCGCACATCGTGGGAGTAGAACAGCTGCTCAATCCACCGGGCTTGCTCCATGGTAAGCCCAGCGGTCTCGACCTCGTACTGCTTCTCGTTCTGCTGGTTGTAGAACGTGGAGAGCCGATGTGTGACTGCTATTGAGCGGTCAGACTTCGGCTTGTGCGTGGTGACTGCTTGCAGGTCGCAACGCTCGTAGACATTGAAGGCATTTCGGAAGTAGAGCGACAGAGGCGGCTCGTGATCCTGCACATAGAATGTGAAGGCACGTTGCCCGGCATGCACGCTGTAGGCGTGCAGGGTGATGGCCTCGCGCGGTCTGCCCTGGGCAGGACTTTCGACAATGCCGGTCAGCATCTCGCAGGTCAGCTCCACCGTCTTGATGCGGTTGGAGTTGCTGACCCCGCAGTCCTCACGCAAGGTGTAGATGCGCGGTTCACCGCCATACACAATTGCCACCACCTGGTAGGTGATCTCTTCCTGGGCATTCGCTTCGATGAAGAAATGCAGGAACTCCGTAGCCTTTGGCGAGGTGAGTTTCGCCGCCATGGTGGTGAGGAAATTGTTCCGCAGGAACTCCCCGATGTCGCCAGTGAAGTGCTGCTCGAGGTAAAGCACTTGGAAGGTGGCGAGGGTTACGCTTCTTCCGTTGTTGGAAGCCCGCAACTGGAAATCCTCGATTGACGTGTTGCGGTCGCGCAGGTAATATTCGACTACCGAGCGCAGGTCGTGAATCTTCACGCTGCGTCCGTATGGGAAATGCAGTGCCGAGAAAATGGTGTGGTCCCGGTAGTCGAGACACACCTCGACTTCGTTGTCGTCACTTGTGGTGATCACGATGTCGGGAATTTGCGAGGAAAACATCAAGCTCTGCAATTCGGTTTCTAATGTTACTGCCATAGTGGTTGCCTTGTTTGTTTCTTGGGACAAAATTACTTTGCCGCCATAGGTCGGCAAAAGACAACATCAGCCACCTCATTTTGAAGTGGCTGATGCTTGTTATTATTATTGTTGTTGACTATTTCTTCTCGGCGAAAGCCTGACGGTCTTTAAGTATGTCGTCAAGGTTCTCAGTCGCCCAGTTCACCAGATTGTTGATGTGAGGCAACAGGGTTCTTGTCCTGTCGGTTATAGAGTATTCCACTCGTGGCGGAATCTCGGCATAAGCTTGCCGCGTCACCAGTCCGTCGGCTTCAAGGTTGCGCAACACTACGGTGAGCATCTTTTGCGAGATGTCGGGAATGCGTGCCAACAGGTCGGTATAACGCATTGGTTTCCCCTCGGCTTCAAGTGTGAGCATGATGAGGATTGTCCATCGGTCGCTGATGCGCGACAACACGTTGCGAATGGGGCAATTCGGGAACACAGGGTCTATAATCGTACTCTTGAACATAGCTTTATCGTATTTTTAAGATTAATTTGCCGCCCGCGCCACCACTTTCATGCAATGTGTGAGCCTCGACGATTTGGTCGAGAGAGAATACTCGCTTATATAACGGTGAGATGTGGGCGTTTTCGATTATATCCATCAGGCGGTCAATCACCGCTTGCGACGGGAAGTTGGAGAAAAAGCCTGTCAGGAACACTCCGTTAGGGATGTACTTGATGGCATCGAATTGCGGCACGGTGAAAACGTTGCCTAATAGTCCGGTCTGACACACATAGCCAGGGCGCGACACCATGAGTAATGAATCGCGCAGGGTTTTGGGACCAATCAGTTCCAATACCTTGTTGGGGCGATCAGGCAGCGTCTGTTCGCTGATGCGTCCGTCATCAATCACGCAATGGTCTGCACCGATTGATGTCAGCTGGGCAAACGAGCTCTCTCGCCTTGCTGCGGCAATCACTGTCGCCCCCATGGCCTTGCCCAGTTGGATGGCGGCTTGCCCCACCGTACTAGTCGCCCCGCGCACCAGCAGCACATCACCGCCTTGCAGGAGCAAGCACTCGGTGAGCGAGCCGAAAGCGGTAAAATAAGTTTCGGGCACGGCGGCAAGCGAGAGCCAATCAAGAGTGGTGCTCACCTTGAACACGTTCTTTGTCGGCAACAAGGCGTACTCGGCATAGCTGCCGTTAAATGACCGCCCCATACCTCCCATGAGGGCAATCACGCGGTCGCCCTCGGCAAAATGGCTGTCGCTTGCGTCGGCAATCTCGCCTACACACTCGATTCCGGGTACAATGGGTGTGTTGATGTAGTCGTTGTCGGCCTCATGCGTGCGCAACAACGCTTCGCTATGGTTCAGTCCGGCGGCATAAATCTTCACAAGCACCCAGCCGGGTTTCGCTTGCGGAACAGGGATGTCGCTCACTTGCAGTTGTTCGGCACTGCAACAGCCGTTTATCACAATCGCTTTCATTGTCATTCTATTGTTTTCCAACATTGCGGGTCGGGGGCGTAGAAGTTGCCAGTGTATCCAAAAGCCACCGCGGGGCAACCACGGCAGAAGCGCAGCAGCTCACACTTCTTGCATTTCTCGAACCGCTCATGCTGGCGGTATTGCTCCATGCGCTCGCCATGAAACACATCGTGCAAGTCTTCATCTACCGTTCCCACATAACTCTCGAAGCGACGGCAAGCCATCAACTGCCCTTCGGCGGTGATGGTGAAGTGGCAGTTGGCACAGTTGCAGCCGCCATATATTGTATCATTGTCAAGTCCGTCGGGAATCTTGAAAATCCCTTTCTCATAGAGAAATAGCGTCCACAAGTGGTCTTTGAGATTGAAAGACGTGCCGCTGTCCTTGTATTTTTCATACTTTTCCCAGCAACTTTCGAGCAGAGAGCGATAGTCCTCGGGGGTGATATGCCACCCTCGGTCTGGCAAAGCCTTGTCCTGGCTCGTGGGACAGTAACGCCCAAAGGCGAAGATGTCCACTTGGTGCTCCACCACAAGGTCGATGATGTCGGGAATCTCATTGATATTTGTTCCCGAAACCGTTGTCATGACGGCGCAGTGCAGATTGGCACGGCGCAAGGTCTTGATGGCTTCCAACGTGCGGTCGAACGAGCCGGGCTTGCGGAAACTGTCGTGCGTCTCGCGCATGCCGTCAATGCTCAACTGATACTTGCGGCAACCGAGAGCTTTCAAGCGATGGCACACCTCGTCGGTCAGGTGGAACGGATTGCCCATGATGGTGAACGGGATGCCGTGCTTGTGCACCAATTCCAGAAAATCCCAGAAACGGCTATGAAGAATGGGGTCGCCACCCGTAATGTACAGGTAGGGCAATCGCTTCATGCGCTCGCACATCCGTTCAACACTTGCAAGCACCGCCACAAGCCTCTCCCACGGCATCTCCACCATCTTGGGGCGGTTGGGCGAGGAGAAGATATAGCAGTGCTTGCAACGTTGGTCGCATTTGTCTGTGATATGCCACTGAAATGCGAAGTAGTCCATAGCGTGCGGTTTATTTGTCGCCTGTTCCGCAAGCGCTACCGCATGCAGCGGGGTTCTCCTCTGCGGGCTTGTCTGCTGCACCGCAAGCACTGCCGCAAGCGGCGGGCTTCTCTTCAGCCGGCTTGTCTGTTGCACCACAAGCACTGCCACAAGCAGCGGGTTTCTCCTCAGCTGGTTTGTCGGTTGTTCCACATGCGCTACCGCAGGCAGTTCCTGCCTCAGCTTGGACTTTCATGAAGCCTTGCGCACTTTGAGCAAAATTTAAGTCTACACGTTTCATTGTCAAAATGTTTAAAAGTGAATAATACTAACTTTTTGATTGTTACAACGGCAAAGTTACAAACCTTTTTTGGAATGACCAAGAACGTGCTGCGAGGTTTGTTTCATGCAATGAGGTTAGAATTTATAGTTCTCAACGCATTATGACTGTGACTTTTTTTGTCTTTTTTGAGTTCCCAGTTCCGCCACAAACGAGAAAACCGCTTTGGGGCGGCTCTCTCGTAACGTGGTGGGCGGTGCTTCAATCTTCTTCCCAATTGGGGCAGGTGCTTTGCTCGCTTGTAACTTCATCGTGCTTGGTGCAGTGCCATAAGTGCCAACCGCAAGCGGCTGCAAATTTGCAATTGTAGCAAATGTGCTCAACCTGCTTTTTTACTCTCTTGTTCATTTTACTGCTTGTTAAGATAGTTAGTAATCTCGGAAATAATTCTCTCATAGTCATCGCCTTCGTGGATTTGCCACATTTCACACTTCTCTCTTGTGCTCTTGTTGTGTGCAAAGATTGTCCACCACTGGCGGCCTTCATAGTTCGTGCAGTCAATGCTCATACTTCTCTCGGTGCAGATGTTAAAAACTGCGTCCTGAATTTTGCGGATTGTTGAAATCGCTTTTTTCAATTCTCTTTTCATAGTGCTTGGTGTTTTGTGGTGGGCGAGCGAAAGCCGCCCACCTTGTTAAACTTATATTTACTTGCTCTCTTTCTTTGCGCTCTTGCGTGTGGCTTTCTTCTTGGGTGCGCTCTCGGTGAACTTCAGCGGCTCATCGCAAATGGCGACTCTCTTACCTGCTCTCACCAACTTGGGCAGCCATGTGTCGAGCTCGGCGGCAGGAAAAGCGGCTTGTTGGGCAGTGTGTCCTTTGCGCTTCTGCGAGTGAGCGTAACACCGCAAACCTCGCTCAAAATCTTTGCGTCATCAGCAAAGGAAACGTAAAACTCACCCAAACGGAAAAGCAAAACTGCGTCCGTGTGACGTGCTTTCATGCTCTCAAACTCCTTTGCGAGTGCGCTTTGCTCGCTTGCTTGCTCGGCTTCGGGTGCGCTCTCCTGCGCTGCGCTCGGCTCGGCTTGTGCCTTGCTTGCGCTCACGTCCGCCATTAACTTCGTGTAAATGGCTTTGGGCAGGATTGCACCGCTGCGCTTGCGCAATAGGAAACAATAGCGTAACGCCTTGATGGGCTGAGCGAAGAAAAATTCATCGCTCTTGGTGTTCTCACTGAGGCGGTAAACGTGCCACATTTGGCT
>ERZ842401.7242-NODE-7242-length-11449-cov-3.177550_pt1 | contig 11449 bp, 10 predicted proteins | sample MGYA00521270_ERZ842401 | MGnify/ENA primary metagenome ERZ842401 (study PRJEB31892, sample SAMEA3878208) | bioreactor metagenome | biome: Moose rumen | place: Sweden | collected 2011-10 | study: EMG produced TPA metagenomics assembly of the PRJEB12797 data set... | reverse complement strand
AAGCCGGTATCTTTGTTCAGTCGATATCCGAAGTACAAAACGGTAAACTAACCAAAGATCAACTGATCGTTTATTCTGCCAGTTTGCTGAAGGTAGAGTACTCCGGAATAGTAATTGAACCCATCCCGAATGTAAGTGCCGTCACGGTTAAATGTCACGTCAAGGCTTGGATCGATCCGGACGAGGTTTTGAAGAAGTGCGCCGAGGTCACCGCCGAACAAGCCGAGAATCAAGTCAAAATCAAAAAAGATCAGGATGCTTATCGTGAGAAAAACGAGACCGAGATTGCAGAGTTGCGTGACCGGTACGAAAAGAGTGTTGATGATATTCAACGACAAGAAGTAGCAATCGCAATCAAGCGCAATGAAGAAAAAGTTACCGCCTCGCAAATTTATCAGAACGGTTCGGAATGCTACAACAGAGGTGATACGGCGGAGGCAATCAATTTATACAATCAGGCAATAAAAATGGATGATAAGTATGCGGCACCTTGGACGGGGCTCGGCTGGATTTACAACGATCAGAAACAATACGACAAAGCAACGGAGTGCTTCCAAAAGGCTGTAGAGTTGTATGACGGATTCGCCGGTTCTTACAACGGTCTGTCGTACGCTTGCAATTACAAAAAAGACTACAACAAAGCGATAGAGTATGGCGAGAAGGCAATTCAACTCGATCCCGAGTATGCGGCGGCTTGGAATAATGTCGGTCTTGCTTACAGCAATTTGGGGGAATATGACAAGGCAATCGAATACTACAACAAGGCAATCGCAATAGATCCCAATGACGAAATACCTCCTGCAAATATCGGCAATGTCTATTACAAGCAACAAAACTTTGATAAAGCACTGGAATATTATCGGAAATCAACGTCCATCAATCAGAGTCATGCAAGCGTGTGGTATAACTTGGGGCATATTTACGGACAGAAGGGCGAATTTGCCAAAGCGATTGACAGCTACAAAAAAGTCACCTCTCTTGATCCGCAAAATATCCGTGCTTGGGTCATACTGGGCTATTTATACAACGACCAAAAGAAGTTTGAAGATGCCAAGAAGTGCTTTAAAAAAGCAATCAAAATTGATCCGAATGACGTATCGGCATGGGCCGGACTGGGATTTGCTTATGACTCCTCCGAAGACTACGCCAATTCATATGAGGCATATAAAAAAGCAAGCGAACTTGATCCGAACAATGAAGTCTACAAAACGAATTTGGAGATTGCAAAACAGAAATTATAGCAAATAAAAACATTTTCAAAGAGGGAGGATATCATGTACAAAAAATTGGCAGTTGCGCTGGCATTGGCGGGATGCAGCGGATGTTTGTCAGTCCAGACAAATATTGCCTTCGCCGAAGGCTCCGCTTATGACGATGAGGTATTTCCGCCGACGTATCTCGATTTCAACAGATTTGTCATTACGGCAGATCGCATGCCAGTAAACAAATGGGCGACCCCGTCGAACGTCATCACCATAACCGACAAGGATATCGAAGCCAATCACTATCAAAGCATTCAAGAAGCACTGAACCACGTGAACGGCATTATCGTTCCGATGAGACCGGACATCCCCATAGTGAACGGCTTGGAAAAAGTTTTGATATTGATAGACGGTCACCAACTCTATAACGATGGTGTGGACAATCGAGATACTGTGGAGATGTCTGCTATTCCATCGATGAAAAACATCAAGCGCATCGAGATTGTTAAGGGCGGAGGCTCGGCACTTTACGGTTCCGACGCGGTTACCGGTATAATCAATATCATTACCAAAAAAGGCGAGCGCAACGAGACCACGTTTGACTTCAATACCGGCTCGTGGCACCAGCATAATTACGAGTTAACCAATCAGGGTGTAGCCGGCGACTTCAGCTGGTTTATTACGGGTGGTATTCATAAGAGTCAGCCGTTTGATTTCCCCGGAAATATCTCACGCAGGCATAATACTGATTCACGTGAAAGCGATAAAAGCGACAATACATTTACGGGCAGATTTGACTATAAAATCGACGACCGTAATTCGCTCACACTCAGCGGGCATCACATCACTCATAAATACAACAGGGCTTATGACTATTCGAAGGCCAACGGATATCAAGGCTATCGATATAAATCGATGTTGTACAACAATGTTTCGCTGGTATACAACTTCAAGGAAAATTCTCAGACTCCGGGTTGGTTGCGTTATTTTAATGACTACAAAGCCAGAAGTGGTTTTGATAACTCGCGTTATGATATTGCTCCCGAATACAACAGAAACAACAAAATTTCCGGTTTCCGTGTACAGGGCGTAGATTATCAAAACAGCTGGATACTCGGTCAACATAAAATTGTTACCGGGCTTGAATGGCACCAAACGGGGACGCGGCATTGGTCATGGGATTACGGTAATGAAGAAGTGATTAACCGAGCACTTTATTTGCAAGACACGATCAGCATGGGGAAGAAGTGGAAATTCCTTCCGGGGGCACGATACGACCACAACAGTGACTTCGGGCATCAGTGGTCGCCCAAGTTGGCGTTTAACTACAGACCGGACGATCAAACAAAACTCTATGCTTCGTGGGGACGTGTTTACAGAGCAGCGTCGCCTTATCAATTGTATGTCAATCAAATTGATTCTGACGGTAATCAAATTAAAGGCAATTCAAATTTGCGTCCGGAAAAGGGACATACCGAAATTTTGGGTATTGAACATGACTTCGATTCCAAAACCAGTATGAACCTAAATTTATTTTACGTCGATTTGGATGATGCAATAGATACCGTAGAAAAGAAGATGCAGGATACGGATATGCGGGAGATCACTCTGGATCAATTTACCAATATAAAAAATGAAAAATCGCGAGGCGTAGAATGGGCTTTTAAGCAGAAGATGAACGATGATTGGAGCTACGATGTCGGCTACGTCTATACCCAAGTGAACATTAAAGGGCTTGATTCCAGTCGGTCATTTACACAACCCAGAAATACCTACAGAGCCGGAATCCATTATAAGCATGGCATTTGGCAAGCCAATCTGCTCGGCAATCTCGGGCGTGGCGGTTTGAGTGCAGAATCTTTTGATGCAACCAAATATGCTGTATTGGATCTCAACGTCAATTGTAAGGTTCACGACAACGCAACAGTTTATCTCAAGCTCAATAACCTTACAAATCAAAAATACTCGTATTATGAAAAAAATGGCAACAGCGTTTATTTCTCACCGGGGCGATCGCTCATTGCAGGCATGGATTTGAAGTTCTGACAACACACATACATCGAAATTGTTACGAAAGGAGGTGTTAGCGATGAAAAAAATATTGGCAGTCATGGCGATCTGCGCGGGAGTGTTTGCATTCGCAAATGCGGACATTGCGGCGGCGGCAGATCAACAAGCAACGGAAGGAGCGTTCCTTGCTCCGAGCACGGCAGTCGATTCCGACATGCAACAACTCAGTACACAACGTCGTGATGACGAGTGCTGAACAGGCATCGCCATCATCAAACGGCAACAATTTTTTTACTAAAAAGCCGCATCCGAATTCGGACACGGCTTTCTTTTTTTGTTCCGCGCGGAGTCTCTTTATGCGATCGACTTTATCTTGTCGGCGATTTCTTTCAATTGATCCTCGCTCGGAATGTTCGTCACTCTGATTTTGTCGAGCACGATCTCAATGCCCGCCGCACGGAGCTCGTCTTCGACCAGTCCGATCGATTGCCCGCCCCAGCCGTACGAGCCGAACGCAAACCCGCAATGATTGAGCGGACGCAAGCCCTTGATGTAGCACAGGAACGCCGCAATCGGCGGCATCATGCCGTTGTTGATCGTCGGACTGCCCACCGCCAGATATTTGCTCATAAACATGTCCGTGACGATGTCGCTCATCGGATTTGCTTTGATGTCATAAAACGCCGCCGGAATTCCTTTCGATGCAAATGCTTCCGTGATCGCTTTCGCCATGATCTCCGTCGAGCCCCACATCGAGTCGAAAACGACCACCGCCCGATCCTCAACCGCGCCGCTCGACCACATCCGATAGCAGTCGACGATCCGATCGATGTTCTTGCGCCAGATCACGCCGTGCCCCGTCGCAATCATGCGAATGTCCAATCCGCCGACCGCCTTCAATGCAACTTGCGCCTGCTTGCCGAACGGCATCAATATATTCGCGTAATACTTCTTCGCCTCGAACATGATCGTCTCGAGATCGTTCTCGTCGTCGAAACGCAACGAAGTCGCATAATGCTCGCCGAACGCGTCGTTTGAAAACAAAATCCGCTCCTCGGGGCAGTACGTAACCATCGAGTCCGGCCAGTGCAGCATCGGCGTCGGTACAAATTTCAGCGTCCGACTTCCAATCGAGATCGAGTCGCCCGCCTTCACCGCACGGTAATTCAGATCGCCGTAACGCGCCGTCAAGCCCTTCAAGCCGTTCGGCGAGCTCGTAATGATCTCCGCCTTCGGCGCAAGCGACGCTATGAACGGCAAGCCGCTCGAATGATCCGGCTCGACGTGGCTCGACACTATCACTTCAATCCGCGCGGGATCGATCACCGACGTTATCCGCCCGATCAATTCGTCTTTGAACGGGGCTTTGACCGCGTCGATCAACGTGATCTTGTCGTCGAGGATCAAATACGCGTTGTAAGTCGTGCCGCGCGTAGTTTCATAGCCGTGAAAATTGCGCATCGACCAATCGATCGCGCCCACCCAATAAATGTTGTCGCTGATTTGAATTGCCTGCATCATCAAACCTCCGATTTCTAATTCAATATAAACCGTTCGTAAAGACTGTAGATAAACAACGCGACCGCCATGCCCATCGATGCCGTGCCGATTCGCCGAACCCAGACCGCCTGAATTTCAGTCAAGTCATAATGCCGATCCGCGTAAGTCATCGACAGCGACATCAACAGCGTGAAGTACAGCGCGCGACTCAAATTCGTAAGCGTCGGCCAGCCCGCCACCATCAATACGAACGTAAACGCCAGCACGCCCACCAACAGATAATCTTTGCCGACTTTTTCCTTCGGCTTCGCGTCTTCCTTCGGCTTCGGATTGAGTTTTTTCTTGAGCCTCTTCGTAATTCTCGCCAATTAAATCCGCCTTTCAAAAGCAATGCGTAATTATTAATTCGTAATTCGTAATTAGAGAGTGACGGGGTTTTTAATTACGCATTACGCATTACGCATTACGCATTATATTACTGCGCTCATCATCGAGCGGAAGTATGCGTCCATCGTCGGGGGATCGCATTGCATTTTCTGCCGAACCCACCATTGGATCATGTTGACAAAACTCGACGAGATGTGATCCAACAATAAATCCTCCGGCAAACCCAGCGTCCGCCACTTCGGATTGAAAAATTGCTCGTCGCGCAACAGCCCGTTCATATTCTGCTTGAAACATTCGATGAAGGTTTCATTGCGCTCGCGCGCCAACAATCGCAAGATGTATCGCTCGTCTTCCTGCAGATGATACAGAATGTGGCAGAACGCCGAAGTCTCTCGCCCGTCCGACGTGAATTTGCAATGCGAACGGCTCTTGTCGATCAGACTCCGCGCAATGTGCTCGAACAGTTCCCGACACAGCGTCTCGAGCAGCGCGTCTTTTGTCTCGAAGTGATCGTAAAAAGTACTGCGCCCGATGTCCGCCGCGTCGATGATCTCCTGCACCGTGATGCTCCGATACAACTTCCGATTGAGCAACGAAGTGAAGGCGTTGAAGATCGCCGCGCGCGTCTTTCGTTGCCTGCGATCCATTATCAATCACTCCTCCGAAATTGTTCGTTATCGACGATCGCGCCGCGATCTGAGCGTGTCTTTCCGCCGACAAATTTCTATAATGATTATATCGAAACTCGACGAAGGAGGCAACGACTATGTTTGAAAAAATCATCGACGGCTTTGAAACAACGCCCGCAATAATCGTCTCGGGCTTGTGTTTGCTCGCCGACTTCTTCATGTCCGAGCAACTGCCGCTCAATCCGGCATGGGCGAGTGTGATCATCAGCGGCTCGGCGATCTTTTATTGGGGATTTCGACAGCTGTTTTACGGCGCGGGAGTCGGGCGAATTACGTCGGCACTGCTGATGTCGATTGCAATGCTCGCGTCGATCGCAATCGGCGATCTGTTCGCGGCGGGTGAAATTGCCTTCATCATGGCAATCGGCGAGAAACTCGAGGGCTTGACGGTCGATCGGGCAAAGCGCGGGCTCGAGAAATTGATCAGCCTGACGCCGACGACGGGGCGACGAATTACTTCCGGCGGCGAGGAGATCATTGCGATCGATCGGATTGCGATCGGAGATCAATTGCGCGTGTTGCCGGGCGAGATCATTCCGGTCGACGGCGTGATCACGAGCGGGCAATCGAGCGTCGATCAATCGATCATGACCGGCGAGTCGCTCCCGATCGAAAAAAATGTCGGCGACGAAGTCTTCGGCGGTACGATCAATCGCTTCGGCTCGATCGATTTCCGCGCGTCGAAGCTCGGCGAGGACTCGTCGTTGCAGAAATTAATTCGCCTCGTGCGGGACGCCGAAGACAAAAAAGCTCCGCTCCAGCGCATTGCGGACGTGTGGGCGAGTCGATTGGTACCGCTCGCATTGCTGATTGCGATCGCGACTTACTTCGTGACGAACGACATCGTCCGCGCGGTGACGGTGCTGGTAGTGTTCTGCCCGTGCGCGTTGGTGCTTGCAACTCCGACGGCGGTGATGGCGGCGATCGGACAGGCAACAAAACACGGCGTGATCATAAAATCCGGTGCGGCACTTGAATTGATGGGCAAGGTCGACGCGATTGCATTCGACAAGACCGGCACGCTCACTCACGGGCGATTGAACGTCTCGGACGTATTGACATTCGATCGGCTGTCGCGTGAGGAGTTATTGCTGAAAGCGGCGGCAATCGAGTCGAAGAGCGAACATCCGCTCGGCAAGGCAATCGTCAATGCGGTCGATCAAAAAATGCCGTCGACGACGGATTTCGAGATGAGCTCGGGCAAGGGCGTATCGGCAATGCTCGACGGCGAGAGATTTTTCTGCGGCAGTGAGAAATTCCTGCTCGAGCGCGGCATTGAGATCGGCGACGATGATCGCAAACGCGCCAATGCATTGCGTCGGCAGGGCAAGGCGGTCGTGTTGCTCGCCGTTTGCAAGAAATGTCTGGGCGCGATCGGATTATCCGATACGCTCCGCGCGGAATCGGCAGAAGTGATCGGCGAATTGCAATCGCTCGGCGTCAAGACATTGCTGTTGACCGGCGACAATCACCGCACGGCGGATTTCTTCGCTCGACAACTCGGCATTGACGACGTGCACTCGGAATTGCTGCCGGAAGGCAAGGTCGAGAAGCTCGAAAAACTCCGCGCGGAAGGCTCGATCGTGTGCATGATCGGCGACGGCGTCAACGACGCGCCCGCGCTCAAAACTGCCGATGTCGGAGTGGCAATGGGCGTGATGGGCTCGGATATCGCGGTCGACGCGGCGGATATCGCGCTGATGAATGACGACGTCAATCGCCTGCCGTATCTGAAACGGCTCGCCAATGCCGCGAGGCGGACGATTTTCTTCAGTATCGGGCTGTCGATGGCGATCAATTTCGCGGCGATCATTCTGTCGATCGAGGGACTGTTGACGCCGACGACCGGCGCGCTCGTTCATAATCTCGGCTCGTGTTTCGTAATTCTGATTGCGGCAATGTTGTATGATCGCAACTTCGAGCAGTCCAACCGATCAAGCGTCGAGCAATTGACGCCGAGCAACGTAGCCGATCACCTCTAACTTCAAGTCTTGATGTTGCAAAAAATCGATTGCGGCGTCGGTCGACGACTTCTCGCCGCTCAAACCGACAATCATTCTGCCGAACGGGATGCCATGTATTTGATCGAGATTGCCGAACAGCATCGTGCACTCGACGCTCGGCACCGCGCGGATCATTCTCGCCAATGCCGGATCGTCCGCCGTTTCGCCGAGAAATACCAATCGGAGCAACAGTAAACTGCCCGGCGTCTCATACATCGAAATTTCATTGCCGCGAAACGCCACAGGCAATTCATTCGACAACAACACGCTGATGAATTCTTTCGTGATCTCCTGTTGCGGATTGGTAAACACGTCGACGACAGAACCTTCCTCGGCGATAACTCCGTTTGAGATCACCGCGACTTTATCGCAAATGTCTTTGATTACTTGCATCTCGTGCGTGATCACGACGACCGTCAACGCCAATTTCCGATTGATGTCTTTGATCAGCTCGAGGATCGACTTCGTCGTTTGCGGGTCGAGCGCGCTCGTCGCTTCATCACACAACAGCACTTTAGGATCACTCGCGAGTGCTCGAGCAATTCCGACGCGCTGTTTTTGCCCGCCGCTCAACTGGCGCGGGTACGCATATTTTTTGTCCGGCAGGCCAACGCGTTCCAGCCATGCCTCCGCCTCTTGTGCTACCTCTGCCTTGTCGCGCTTTTGAGCTTTAAGCGGTCCCAGCAGAATGTTGTTCAGCACGTTCATGTGCGGAAACAAATCGTAACTCTGGAACACCATGCCCACTTTTTGGCGAATCAGGTGCATGTCCTTGGTACGGTTGGAAATTACTTCGCCGTCCAGCACGATTTCTCCGCCCTGCACGGTTTCCAGCCCGTTGATGCACCGCAGCAAGGTGGATTTTCCGCAGCCGGACGGACCTAAAATGACAATGACCTCGCCTTTTTGCACGGAAAACGAGATGTTTTTGAGCACATCGTTTCCATCAAACGATTTTTGCAGGTTTTTAACTTCCAGTAATGCCATGCGCTACTCCTTCTGCCGTTTTTCAATCACGCTCGCCAAAAGCGAAAAAATCCAGCACACCGCAAAGTACATCATAAAAATGACCGCGTACACCGCAATGGAACTGGTGGGCACTTTAAGGCGGTTTCCTTCAATAATTTGCTGCCCAATTTTGACCACCTCAATCACGCCCACAAAGACGACAAGCGACGTGGTTTTTATCATGCGCGTTACCAGGTTCATAGAAAGCGGAACGAGCCGGCGGAGCGTCTGCGGCAAAATGATGTAGCCAAAAATCTGCTTGTCGGTCAGCCCCAGTGCCTTTCCGCTGTCGTACTGATGCACGGGAACGGACTGCAACGCGCCGCGCACCAAATCGCCCATTTCTGCCGTGCCCCACAACGTAAAGACCAGTATGCTTGCCGCGTCGCCGGAAAGCGAAATACCCAGCGTGCGCGTCAGCCCGTAGTATGCCATAAAAAGCAGTACCAGTTGCGGCATAATCCGCATAAATTCCAAATAGATTTTGCAGGCGGCGCGGACGGCACGGTTCCGTATGGTCATCAGCATACCAAACAGCGTGCCAAAAAAAAGGGAAAGCACCACGGAGATTGCCGCAATGCGAATCGTCACCAGTAAGCCGAGTACAAGACGGATAAAATTGCGTCCTTTAAAAAACACGCTGAATGCCGTGGAAATTGCGTCAATTATTTCCGAACTGGGCATACCGCAATCTCCTTTCTGCATACGCGCTGAGCGCTGAAATAGGCAGCAGCAGAATAAAATACGCAATCGCCAAGAGCAAGAGCGATTCATCGGTCTTATAGTACAAACCGATTAAATCCTTTGCCACGTACATCAAATCTGCCACGGCAACAATGCTGAACACGGACGTTTCCTTTATGAGAAACATGACGTTGGCGCAAAACCCCGGCACGGAGACGGAAACCGCCTGCGGAAGCACCACGTACCGCATAATCTGCGCGCGCGTCAGCCCAATGCACATGCCGCTTTCTATCTGCACCGTGCCGACGGTTTCGAGCGAACTGCGGAATGTTTCTTCCATATAACTGCCGCCCAAAAACGTCAGCCCAATAATGCAGCATTGCAACGCGCTTAGTTTGATGCCCAGATTGGGAAAGGCAAAGTACAAGAAAAACAACTGAATCAAAAGCGGCGTGTTCCGCGAAAGTTCAATGTAGACGGCGGTAATCTGTCTGAGCACGGGAACTTTATAGTACTTGATAAGCGCGCACACCAAGCCCACCACAAACGAAAGCACAATGCCCGCAAACGCAATGCGGAGCGTAAGCCAGGCGGCTTCTATATAAAGCGGCGTTACTTGTTTGATGAAGGCAAAATCCACAGTCAAATCCCGTGATAAAAATATCTTTTCCTATAAAAATAGTAGATTATGTGATTGGTGTCAATAATCACAAGAAAACTTGACTAAAATGCTAGGTTTTTATGGGGAATTATGCTAAAATTCTCTTGACAAATAAAAAGAATGCCTTTAGTATTAAAACATACTAATCCCGTAGGAAAAAGATGTAATACAAAGGAGAGCCTATGGTCGGGTCACTGGCGGACAACCTTAAAGAAATTACGTTTGATATTCTCTATGATTATGGCAAGGAACGCCCGATTGACCAGCTGAACATTCATGACCAGCCGAACAAAGATGAAATTGTTGCCCTGACCGAAAAACTGGTTCGGATTGTCTACCCCGGCTACTACAAGGACAAGGACTACAAAGTGTTCACGCCGCAGAATTCGCTGGCAGTGCTCCTAGAAGACGTGACCATCAATTTAAAAAAACAAATTGGCATCGCGCTCAAAAGTTATCACCCTGACCAGCACATTGACCAGAAAAAACTGTGCAAGGCGTCAGAAGAAATTACGCTGGATTTTTTAAAAACCATTACGCGCATTCGTTCGTACATTGATACCGACGTACAGGCGGCGCTGGACGGCGACCCTGCAGCAGAGAGCGCGGGCGAAATTATCTTGTCCTATCCGGGGCTGTTTGCCATTACCGTACACCGTCTGGCGCACGAATTGTATGTGCTTTCCGTGCCAATGATTCCGCGCATCATGAGCGAATATGCCCACAGCCAGACGGGAATCGACATCAATCCGGGCGCAAAAATCGGACGCTATTTTTTTATTGACCACGGCACGGGCATTGTGATTGGGGAGACGTCGGTTATCGGAGAGCGCGTAAAATTATATCAGGGGGTGACGTTGGGCGCGCTTTCTACGCGGGCAGGGCGCAATTTGCAGGGCGTAAAACGACACCCCACCATAGAAGACAACGTGACGATTTATTCGGGCGCGTCAATCTTAGGCGGAGATACGGTCATCGGAGAGCGGTCTGTCATTGGAGGCAATGTATTCATCACAAAATCAGTTCCCCCAAATACGCGCGTAAGCGTAAAAAATCAGGAACTGCATTTTGACGCACGAAAGCGACTGGTTAAAACAGAAGATATCGTGCTGGATGATTCATGGATTTATCATATCTAAGAAAGGGGAAAAGGTATGCAATTTATTGATTCAGTAGGAAACACGCCGCTCGTGTTGCTTGACCACATCAATCCGGAGCGTGAGCGGGTAAAAGTGTATGCAAAGGCGGAGCTGTTCAATCCGAGCGGTCTGTCATTGGAGGCAATGTATTCATCACAAAATCAGT
>ERZ842401.7241-NODE-7241-length-11450-cov-5.038877_pt1 | contig 11450 bp, 8 predicted proteins | sample MGYA00521270_ERZ842401 | MGnify/ENA primary metagenome ERZ842401 (study PRJEB31892, sample SAMEA3878208) | bioreactor metagenome | biome: Moose rumen | place: Sweden | collected 2011-10 | study: EMG produced TPA metagenomics assembly of the PRJEB12797 data set... | reverse complement strand
GTTCTTTTAAAAGAACTTCCTTTTCGCCGCCTGTTGCAGATGTTATCATTGTGTATAAGGCTTTTTTGTCATCTCGGCTTACTGATTTTTTACCTGCCTTCTTTATAACTTCGTAAAATTTATCCTTGATTGCCTTTTTATCGGTTTCAGGAATTTCTACAAATCCTGTCTCTTTGTTTCTATCAGTATTAAATACTCTTATTCTGTCAACAAAAGTATCAATATGTGCTTTTAAAGTGTCAGGATTTCCGCTATGCACCGCATCGTGGTAATTTTTTGTGAGGATGTTAATCGTAGGTTCATCCGCAAAAATCTTGTGTGCCTTAATTCCGTATTTAGAATTGAAACCTGTTGCAAGTAAACTGCCGACAACAAATCCATCCAATCCGACAGTGGAATGGTTAGTAGTACCTGTAGCTTCACGGCGTGCAGTTTCGGCACCGGCTGACGGCCCGCGGTTTATAAAATCAACCGTGGTTCTTGGGATAACCATTGAACCTAAATCAACAACGCAAGTTCCAACCGCAGGATTTGTATCTAAGAAGCTTAAAAAGCTGCTTAGTCCATCCATTGCTCCTGTAAATGCCGGATTTTTTACCTGTGTATTTTCAGGCTTTTCCGCATCTTTATGGAGGTAAATATTCGGTTGTGTACTAATCTTTTGAATTTGCATGCTGTTATTTCATCCTTTGAGAGCTAAAAAATGATTTAAATGGGGTGTACATATCCTTGTTTATATTATCATAAACAAAATTTTCTACTACAGTTTTATCATCAATGTTTACAGAATTATTATTTTCTGCTTCTTCTTTTTGTTTCAAAAGTTCTTGTTCGCGGTGTTTGTTTGTTTGCGCTTTGTATAATTCAGGAATAAATATGCCAAGAGCAAGAAGCGAGAACACAATATTTCCGATTTGGCACAATGTTCTTAACTTTCTTTCTTTTACGTTTCTTAATTCGTCCGAAGATTTTATGCTTGTGTCTTTAACCCAATGTGCAAATTTTTTGAATACATTTGCATTCTTATCAATAGGGGTTAATTTATTTATCAGATGAACATCTTTATTGCACTTTTCAATTACCGTAGCTATAGCTTTTGCTGCGTAATCACCTAGGAAATACAAGCTGGAGAAGGTTGCGATATCACGGATTGTTGCTTCACGTAATTCGTTTCTATCTTCTGATGATGCCATACGGCTTGCAAATGTTGCGGTTGAAATTATTCTTGCCTGATCCATTGATGGGAACAAACCTTTAAATTCCAACATTCTCATAGAAGGCAGCTTCATCATTGAAAGAAGTGAAACTCCAAGCATTGAACCTATTGAAATACACTTCTGCTTTAAAAGTCTTTTCTTTTCATCAGGTGTTAATTCTCTTGTCTCTGACTCAGTGTAATCTTTATAAATAGGCGCGCCTTTTTTGCCTGATTGTTTTGAAGTTATCCATCTGTTAATAGGCTGCATTGATATTGCAAGCGGAATTACAACTCCAAGACCTGCCAAACTCTTTGCTTTTACTAATTTCTTTGATTTTGCAATATATTCTGCAATCTTATCAGCACTTGTCAGATTTTCTTTTACAATTCCGTTTGTAACTTTTACGGCATTGTTAAATAAAGAGTCAAATGCGGTAGAGAAATATTTTCCGCCGTCATCTTTGAATTTGATATGTTCAGATATATGAGTGTCAGATATTATCTTGCTTACGGTCGATTTAATAGCACTCTTGTCAGGTTTCGCCTTCATTGCTTCATCGGTAAGTTCATTCAAGTACTTATCAAATTTAGCTTTATCTGCATCATAAATCTTGGCAAAATCCTTTAAGCCGCAATTTGCCACATCACCATCTACACCTTCAATATCTCTAAACATATTCTTGAAGGTGTTATACACTTTATCTCTGCCTTCCCCTTTGGCACTTGTATAATACTTGTGTATTTTATCCAAACTGTCGGAATTTGCCCAAGAACCGGATAAATCGGAATGATTAAACGGTCCCATAATAGGTTTTTTCATTAATTTTGCCAATCCTAAAACTATAAATCCGGGGATCAAACAGTTTACAATTAAACCCGAAGATTCCCTTCTGAAGGCTTCAAAACCGGCATGGGCATTTGCTTCTTTTGTCTCAACTATTGTTCTTGGAACTATCGCAGTAGATAAATCCAGCACAGAAACATTCAGCATCGGATATTTTTCACAATACTGAACAGCTTGAATTATACCGTCACCTAATCCGCCAAATGCCGGATTCTTTTCGGCAGGCTTATCAGATGGGGTATTATGCTTATTTCTAACGTCTACTACACTGATTCTGTCTATCATTTACTTCGTCTGGTTTCTAATACACTACGATTATAACAGTTCCGTATTATATTTAAAAGCCGTGATTTTTTAAAATTGCCTATTTTTCTGCTATTGTAAACTTTTTATAAAGATAAATTTTTGATTATTTTTCTAAAAATGAATTATAATATTTTTATGCACATATTAAGGGTGTTTTAAACAATTATTTTAATAAAATTATTGTCGAAATTTGCAAATTTTCGTTTTCATTTTTTTGTAAATTTTTGTTAAATTTTAGAAATTTTTGGAGAATATCATTAATTAAGGTTTATGGATTTAACAAAAATTTCAGCTTCGTCTTTTGTGGTTATTTGACCGTTGAGTTGTGCTTCGTGAAGTGAATCGAGTATTTTACCCAAAATCGGGGAGGGGGAAATATTTAAAATTTGCATGATTTCATTCCCGTCAAGCAATACAGGTAAAGGTTTTAAGGTATCTTTTACGCTCAGGTAAAAATTTATTAACCTATCAAGGGAATTAAGGTTATTATTAACAATTTCATCAGTAATATCTATTCCGCGGGCAGAAAGCCTGTCTGCTTTTGCAAGAATAATTTCATCGATAGAATTATTTTCCATTTTTCTCACATAGCGCATTAGTATTTTGTCGTTAATTTCGGGCGATTGCATAACAGAAGAAGGGTAAATATGAAATTTTATCATCTCAGATATATAATCAATTTGTTTTTTTGAAAATTTTAATGATTTTAAGAACGGTACGGACATTTTAGAGCCGACATCATCATGTTTTATAAATCTGTGACGACCTGTATCTTCTTCAATTGTCCAAGTTGAAAATTTTCCTATATCGTGCATAAAACCCGAAAGTTTTAAATGTGCAAGCCTTGAAAATCCGCCAAAATCAATGGTTTCAAGATGCTGTTTAACTTCATCGGGTGCTTCTTCATAAATAATTTGAATTTGCCTTACAACTTCCAGCGAGTGGTTAAATAAATCCAGATGATGGTGGGTATTTGGGGGAACTTGCTTAAGCTCATTTATAAACGGAAAAATAAATTCTAAAATACCTGTTTCGTTTGCACATTTTAGTGCTTCAAATGTCCGTTTGCCGGAAAATAATTTCATTATTTCATAATTGACACGTTCTTTGGATGGCTTTTGGATTAAATTGGCGTATTTTTTTACGGTATTTAAAGTTTTTTCGTCAATCGAATAGCCGGTTAATGCTTGAAATCTAAATACCCTTAAAAGTCTAAGCGGATCGTCAATAAAATTTTCTTCTGAAATCGCACGAATTTTTTGAGATTTAATATCTTCTATTCCGCCTGTCATATCTGTGATATCATGTGTTTTCAAATTTACGGCAATTGCGTTTATTGTCAAATCGCGCCTTAAAATATCTTGTTTTAATGACTTATTGACAGGTTCAACTATGTCGATAAAATTTAATTTGTCAGGAAGTGCGACTCTGTATATTTTATTTTCTTCATCGAGAGTTATAAGAGTTCCGTCAAATAAATCCCTTACATTTTTTGCAAAATCTTCTGCCCTTGAACCTTCCACAATAATATCTCGGTCAAAAACAGGTTTGCAAAGTGCATAATCCCTGACTGTTCCTCCGACAACGTAAATATTTGTATTTTCAGGTATAATGCTTAAAATTTCATTCAAAATTTTATCTGATTTAATTTTTGAGATTATTTGTGATTTCATAGATAACGTTTCCAACTGCGACAACAACTGCGGTATCTGCTTTTAGTATCATATCGCCAAGAGTTAACATTTCGATATTTTTGTTATTTCGGAAAAATTCAAATTCTTTTTTAGAAAACCCGCCCTCAGGACCGATAATTATTAAAATATTTTCGCCCGATTTCGGAGGTTTATCTGTAAAATTTTCTCTTATTGTTTTATCTGCTATTCTTTCGCAAAACGCAATTATTCTGTCAAAATTGTTATTTTGGATAATACTTTTTATGTCGGATAGTTCAAAACACTTTGGGACGATGGCACGTTCACACTGCTTTGATGCTTCAAACATAATTTTTTGCCATTTGGGGATTTTGTTAATAATTATATCTTTTTTTCTTGCACAATTGTCTGTAAATATAGGATAAATTCCGCGTACTCCTAATTCGGTTGCTTTTTCTATTATTAAATTTTGAGAATCGGAATTAAGCGGACTTTGTGCAAGATAGAGATTATACGGTAAATCCCGCTTTGATTTATAAGATTTTTTTATTTCTGCGAGAATTGAATTATCAGTAATTTCATTGACTACACATTCATATTGAATTTGATTTTCATCAATAAGAAGCAGGTTTTCACCAACTTTTGTTCGCAAGGATTTTGCAATATGGTTGTAATTATCCTTATCATTGATGGATATTTTGTTATTATTTATATCGGAATTTTTTATGAAAAAATGTGGCATAGTTATTCCCTTATTGAAATTTTACTACAAATATTTAGTAAACGGGAGGATTGAGAAAAATAATCAAAAAATAAAAAATTAAGTATGAACAAAATTATTTTGGTAATGATAATAATACTTTCAATTCTTCCGGTAATTGCGGGAAGCTACAATCTTCAAAGTTATGAAAGTTTTGACAAAAATGAATTATCTCAAAATTTTAATGAACGAATATTATTTATACTTGATTATTCAAACAGTATGACAGAGCTTTTAGAAAACAAGACAAAGTATGAACTTATGCTAAATTCGATAAGAGAAATATTGCCCGCCCTCAATCCGAATGTCCTCACAGGGTTAAGGGTTTACGGGCATAGGATGGGATTTTCATCATTTGATGCCTGCAAAGCATCAACATTAGTTTCGCCCCTTCAGGCAAATAACAGCCGTGAAATTCTTGAAAGTCTCACAAAATACAAACCCAAAGGTATGACACCAATTACTTACTCGCTAAAACAAGCGATATTACACGATTTTCTCGGTTTCGGAGGAGAAAAGCGAATAGTGCTTTTGACAGACGGCGGGGAAAATTGTGACGAAAGTCCTTGTGATTATGTGATGGAGTTGGTTAAATACAGAAAAGATATCCATATTGATGTTATAGCATTTAATATCAAGGACAAAGAGGATTTGGCACAATTAAAGTGTACCGCCCTTGTTACAAGCGGGAAATTTTATAACCCGACAACGTCAGCCGAATTGGTTAACAGCTTTAATCAAACACTTTCCAAACAAAAACGTGTTGAGGCGAAAATAATCACTGACCATTAGCCTGACTTTAATATAATTATATAAAACATGGAAAAGGGTTCGCAAAGCCTTGCGAACCCTTGATAAGTTAGTTATAGGGGTTGTATTAATTTATACCTTTATATTCTTAATTCTTGTTTTTAAATTCTACGCTTTACCGAAGAAGCCTTGAATGCTCTTATCACGTTCTTGTTTTGCACCTTCAAGAGCTTGGTCAACCATTGCTTTTTCAGCCTTTAATTGTTCCAATTCCTGCTGAATTTGTTGTTCTTCCTCATTCATCAATGCAACTTCTTGTTGTTTTGCAACTTCTCTTTGTTGTTTGTAGAAGTTTTGGAACATATTGTTCATAATGTATTGCTGCATTTGAGGATCCATTTGACTCATTTGCATCTGCATCATTGGCATAGCCTGCTGCATTTGTGCTTGGGCATTCATCATCGCGAAATTATGTGAATACTGCATAAACATCAATTGTCTGCCTGTAAACCCAGCCGGTGCATTCATCATATCATTGAGCGAAATCCCGCCATCTGATATCTGAGCTGAATACTTCTGGAGCCTCAGCAATTTCTGCCTCAGTTTCACCATTTTCTGTCCGATGTCATAAGATTGTCGCGTATATTGCCCGATTAACGCGCTACTCACTAAAATCGACATTTTTCTACCACCTATAACCTTTTAACTAACCTTTGTAAGTAAACCTTTTATAACCTACCTACATTTATATAAAAACATGCAACTTTCAAAAATTGCATGTTTGTAATAATTATATTAAGTTTTATTAAGAAATTGTTAATTATCTTGCCGGAGTTTTTTCGACGACTTTGTCTATAAGTCCGTATTCAAGGGCTTCTTGGGCTGACATATAGTGATCTCTTTCGCAATCTTCTTTAACTTGGTCAAAAGGTTTTGAACAGTTATCAGCGATAATTTGAGTAAGCATTTTTTTCATTCTTAAAATTTCCTTTGCTTCGATTTCAATATCTGTAGCCTGTCCTTGGGCACCTCCTAAAGGTTGGTGAATCATAATTCTTGCACCCGGTAATGCCATCCTTTTCCCTTTTGTTCCTGCACTTAAAAGGAATGCACCCATTGATGCTGCCTCACCAAGACAAATTGTGCATACATCCGATTTTATTAAATTCATTGTGTCATATATTGCAAGGCCGGAAGTTATTACTCCGCCCGGAGAATTTATATATAACATAATGTCTTTTTCCGAATTTTCGCTATCAAGCAATAATAACTGCGCAACTACTGAATTTGCTACATCGTCATCAATTTCAGTGCCCAAAAATATTATTCTTTCTCTTAAAAGTCTTGAAAATACGTCAAACGAGCGTTCGCCTCTGCTTGATTGCTCAACAACAGTCGGTACATAGTTCATTGCTTTCAGATAAGTTTCTTTATTCATAAGATTTCTCTCCTAACTAATAATATTATTATATTATAAAAATCAAATTAATGCATTAAAAATTAAAAAAGTCACTCTTTTGGATGAAAGAGTGACCTGATATATTTGTTAAAGGAAGTTATTTTAAAAGTTCATCTTCGGCCTTAAGTTGTTTCTTCTTGTAATTATGGATTACCGCATCTACCAAAAATTCGTAAGACTTTTTATTTTCAATTCCGGGAAATTCGGATTTCAATTGGCTTCTAACCATTTGTTCAAGCTTTCTTTCAGCTTCGCTTGATTGAAGTTCATTTACGCCTGAAATCATTTTTATATAATCAGCCGAGCTTTTTTCGCTATTGCTTGAACTAAATCCGAGCCAACGAAGTTTTGAACTTATTTCTTGTTTTAAGGTTCTTACTATTTTTAAATTTTTGCCGTTGAACATAAATTCCTACCTTTATAATTTTTGTTTAATTTAACCTTCTGACATTATAATAAACTACCGTCAAAAAAATAATTTACTATTTTACATTGATTGTTACAATAAGTTTACAATTGGTCTAAACCCCTTTTATAGCTTGCTAAAATCCGTTAAGAATTCGTATTTTTCTTTCAATAAAGACAGAAGTGCAAGCCTGTTTGCCTTAATTTTTTCATCTTTATCCATGACAAGTACGTCATTAAAGAATTTTTCAACATGACTGTTCAGCTCTGACAATTCCTTTAAATATGCCGAATAATCAGTAGTTTCTTGAATTTTTAAAATGTTTTCGTAAAGCATGCTCTCAGCATTTTCCACAAATAGTGATTTATCAACTGATTGACAGATTGGTTCTTTAAGTATTCTTAAAACCCTGTTTGCGCATTCAAGGAGTGCGTTGTCATCTATCTTGGATGAAACAATAACACGTTTTTCAAAATCTGTTATGTCTTTAAGTGAATTTTCAGCACATGCCTCCAAAACATTTTTATTGTATTTGTCTGACATAAATATAATTAAGCGTTGGATGAAAAATTCTTCAATTTCCTTTTTACAACTTGATTTAACCGGAAGTATTGATAGAGATTTTTCTATAAGTTTTGTTATATCAATTTTTAAATTATTATCAAAAATTGTTCTTATTATGCCGAGAGCTGCACGGCGAACGCCCAAAGGATCGGATGAACCTGTCGGTTTTTTGCCGTCAGCAAAAACTGCGCAAATTGTATCAATTTTATCGGCTATGCCAACGATTTGACCTTCAATTGTCTTTGCGGTTTCGCTCTGGGCATTTAGGGGAAAATAGTGTTCTTTTATGCCTTCAGCAACAGTTTCGGGTTCGTTTGAAATTTTTGCGTAATCTGCACCGATAAATCCTTGTAGTTCGGTAAATTCAAATACTAACGAAGTTGAAAGATCAGCTTTTGCAAGAAGTGCGGTTCTTAAAATATTTTTATTATCTAAGTTTAGTTCTTCGCAAAGATATTTGGACAATTCAACAAGCCTTTGAGCTTTGTCGAACATTGTTCCCATGCCTTTTTGGAAAGTCATCCCTTTTAATGATTCTACATAATCTTCAAGAGGTTTTTTTGTATCTTCATTAAAGAAGAATACTGCATCGTCAAGTCTTGCTTTAATTACGCGCAGATTTCCTTCTTTGATATTTTTAAATTCGTCACCGATATAGTTTGTCATGGTTATAAATTTATTTGTTAACTTGCCGTCTTTATACAGTGCAAAATATCTTTGATGAACCGCCATAACCGTTACAACAAGTTCTTGCGGTAATCTCAGATATTCAGGCAAAAATTCGCATAACGCAGGCACAGGGTATTCCGTAATGAAGGTAACTTCTTCCAATAAATCATCTGTATAGTAAGGTGTTGCTCCTATTTTTTCGGCTTCTTTTTTTGCAAGTTCAATAATTCTTTCTTTACGTTCATTTTGGTCAACAATAACGCAGCAATTGCGCATCAGTTCAACGTAATCGTCAGGATGTCCGATAACAACCTGTTGTTGAGCAAATCTGTGGCCGCGTGACGCATTCGAACTTTCTATATCTATAATTTTTATCGGAACTTCTTCTCTGTCTAAAATTGAAACAATCCATCTTATAGGGCGGGAAAATTTTGCATCATTATATCCCCAGCGCATAAAATGTGAACCTTGAAGATGAAGGACAATTTCAGGTATTCCGCTTTGTAAAAGTTCAATTGTGGATTTCCCCTTTATGACAATTTTGGCATGCAGATAATCGTTTTCAATATATAAATCCTCTTTAGAAAGATTATTTTTTTTGCAAAATCCAAGTCCTGCAGGTGAAAGTTCACCATTTTCAAGGTATGCAACTTTTTTTATCGGTCCTTTTATGATTTTTTCTTCGTCTTTTCCTTCTTTTTCTAATCCGGAAACAATAACGGCAAGCCTTCTTGGCGTGGCATAAACATCAACGGAAGAAAATTCAATTTTATTTTCTTCAAAAAACTTTTCAAATCCCGCCTTTAATTGGTTTATTGCAGATGGGATAAACTTGTACGGCAATTCTTCTACGCCTATTTCCAACAAATATTTGCTTTTCTCGCTCATTATTTTTCCTCTTAAAATTTGCTTGTAACTGATTATATAGCGGTAAATGGGGAAAGTAAAGAGGAAGTTTACGATTTTATGTTAATGCAATAGTAAATAGTAATACATAAGAAAAGGCCCCTTGGTTTTATCCAAAGAGCAAAGAATCTATTTGAGTTTTTATTTCATTTTATTTATTTATTTATTTACTTTAAGTTGTTTTCAAGAATGGTCAATCGTTTTTCTATTGTTTGATTTTCAGTTATTAATTTTTGATTTTGCGCTTTTAATTCCTGATTTTCTTTTTCGAGTTTGGTTAACCTGTCTTCTAAGCCCGTAACCTTTGCGGCGAGTTCTTTTATCGAATTAACCATCGCATAGAACATTTCGTCCCAACGAATTCTCAAATATCCGTCTTCGCCTTTTGTTACGGCGTTAGGGAAGATTTTTTGCAAATCTTGCGCGATAACACCTGTGTGCGGAAGCTTTTTGGCGTCATTTTTGAAGGTAAAATTGTAAACCTTTAACTGTTTAATTTTCTCTAACCCGTCATTATTCGCACCCTGAATATTCTTCAACCTGCGATCAGAAGTAGTATATTCAGAGGATGGATTCGCAAATTTTGCAGCACTACCATCACACAGTAGGTCACTATCATCGCATTCCGGTCGCCCATTTTTACCATATGAATCATAGTTCCCAGCAATCTTACGTAACTGATTAATATAAGAATTTGCAACATTACCCGAAGTATGACATTTAGCATCTGAACTGGTTCCAACACCAAATAAACACATGTTATCATCAGTACTTGAGCCGGAGTCGTAGGCTCTTGAGTATAAATAACCTTTAACAACAAGATTACCGTTAATAACAACAGTTGAACTTGGTTGATTTGTCTTGGTATTTGTTCCCTGACCACCCCAACCTTGGTTCCAACCTCCAGTAGGGCTACTCTGTCCGCTTGTGTAATTGATATTTATAACATCGACAACCCCTGGTGCTCCATTAAACCTTGAACGTCCACCAATGTATACATGTGAGGTATAGTCTAGTGGTCCTTCACCTATGTACATACTGTGATTTATAACATTGCTATCGCCGGAATAAGGCCCTGATTGGTAACCAATACACGTAATATTGTATTTATCATCTGATATATATTGACATGACTGTTGACCGATAGCAATATTACTAGAACCGTTAGTATTTGAGTGCAAAGCACCATAACCGATTGCTATATTGTAGTTACCTGTTGTATTTTGTCCCAAAGGTGAAGTTGGGATTAAAGATGTTGCTGTCCCGGGGCCAATTGCCAAATTATCGTGGCCGGTAGTATTTGAGTGCAAAGCACCGTAACCGATTGCTATATTATCTGTACCTGTTGTATTATTAAACAAGGCCGAATTGTTATAAGTATTACTGCTGTTCGGAGAAGCATCTGTTCCTCCAATCGCAATATTATCACTACCAGATGTTGTATTATACAGTGTTTTATACCCTATAGCTATATTGGTACCTGCACCGTGACCGGAATTTTCAATTTTAGCATTATATAATGCACCCGTGCCAATCGCTATACTTTGTTTATTGTAAGATGCAGCACTTTTTAATGCACCTGTACCGATTGCTATATTATCCTCTGCAGTTGTACTTGAACTTAATGCTTCCATGCCAATTGCAACATTATTACTTGCAGTTGTATTTGAAGTTAATGCCCCTTGTCCAATTGCAACATTGTTTGAACCGGTTGTATTATTAATAAGAGGTGAATTTCCATAGCCACTGCCAATAGCAACATTTCTGGTTCCTGTGGTATTATAATAAAGAGTATGTTTGCCTATAGCAATATTGTTGCTACCGGTATTTTCAGAAGGAGAAGAAGATGTACCAAAATAGCCCATAGCATTCGCACCTATAGCTACATTATGTGAGCCTGTTGTATTACTTTGTAAAGCAAAATTGCCGATTGCAG
>ERZ842401.7239-NODE-7239-length-11452-cov-4.652277_pt1 | contig 11452 bp, 1 predicted proteins | sample MGYA00521270_ERZ842401 | MGnify/ENA primary metagenome ERZ842401 (study PRJEB31892, sample SAMEA3878208) | bioreactor metagenome | biome: Moose rumen | place: Sweden | collected 2011-10 | study: EMG produced TPA metagenomics assembly of the PRJEB12797 data set... | reverse complement strand
CTTTTATTCTAATATATTTATAATTATATAAATAATTATCTTCAAATTTCATTTCTTTAAAATAAATATATCCATCTAATCCATATTTTTTTATAAATGTATTTGTAAATAATTCAAAATTTTTGTCATTTAGAGAATAAATAATTTTAAATATATATATTTGCAATTGAAGAGTAAAATCTTTTCTTACCTTTTCTTCATTTTCTTTCTTTTTTTTTCTTTCTTTTTCTTTTTCAGGAATATTATTTATATTATTAATTAATTTAATTACTTGATTAATATCTTTTATTTTTTTTTCACCATCTTTAATTAAAGATATAAAATAGTAGCAATATGATTTGATAAATCCAAAACAAAATAACTTTGATATATTTCTTTTATTTTCTCTAAATTTATCAGGATTGGTAAAAATTATAATCAAATAATTTATGCATTTTTCAAAAAAATCTAACAAATTTTTATCATCTAAATAATTTTTTTTCTTTTTTTTATTAATAAATCTACTTAAATAAATAAACGAATTTTTTTCAAAAAAATAGAGAAGCGTTTCATTTAAAGCTGAATAGTTAGTTTCACTTTTATGTAATTTTAATATTTCTTCAATGTGAGTTAAAATAATATTATCGTCAAATAAAATTTTATCTAAACTCTCAAGAAATATATCTTTTTTAGGATTTACAACATTTTTAAATAATATATTGAATGATTCATTAGATCTTACAATCGTTTCTTTTTCTTTTATTAAATAATTAAATATTAAATCTCTATAATTAATATCGGGTATTTTTTTTATTTCTTTATAAAAAATATTTTTCAATAATTCATTATAACCTATATATGATTGACCAATATTTGAAAAAGTTGTAGTTATTAAAGAATAAAAATCTTTTAAATTATTAATTAATTTTTCATCTTTATCCTTATCATTTGATAATAATAAATATGTATTATTTATAATGTTATCCTTAATTTTATTCAAATTCTCTTCATTTCTAATATTATTCAACTCAAAAGCGTTTCTTACTTCCAAAAATTCATCAATTATATACATCTCATTTAGATATATCTGTAAATCATCATTTAAATCTTTCATTATTTTTAAAGATTTTTTTAAATTTTGGAAATAATCACTATTATTTTTATGTTGGGTATTGCACTTAAACAAATCGCAGCTAAAATTTTATAATAACATTCGTTTACTTCCCTAGTATGCTCGGGATTTTTTTTTCTATTAACTATATAATTTATTTTTCCCGATAATAAATTTTCCTTAATCATATTTATAAATAAATTTTCTTCAATTAAATTTTTTCTAAGAATTGAAAATATTTTTAATATGCTTAATATAAAATTGGTATTCGATTCAATCCACATTATTTTAATTAAAAAAATTTTTATTTTATCATTTTTATTATTTTTTATTATTTCTGTTTCATTTATGAATCTTAAATTAAGTAGTAAATTTATTATTTCTTTATATATTGATATATTAAGATTATAATTATCATTATATTTGTGATAATGAAAAGATATATAATCATTTAATGCTAAATTTGAATCTAATTTATAACTATTATCTTTAAATGAATTAATAATAAAATTATTTTTTTCGACTTCTCTATATAACACATTTAATAAAAATAATTCTTTTCTATGAAAATATTTTAATATTTCATTTTCTTCTCCATTCAAAAAGTATCTTAATTCTTTTTCATTTTGTATATAATCTGTTTTAATATTAATTGATATAAAATTTGAACAATTCTCATAAAATTTATAAAAACCAGGTATAAAAAAATCTGTATTAAATTTAGGTATATAACTTTTAGTTTCTTGAAATACTTCATATTTTATATAATTTTTTATAATTTCATTCATTGTTTCATAATTAATTTCAGTATTTTCCTGCTTTTCCAAAACTAATATAGTTGTAAAAAAATTATTATCTTCTAATCCATTAAATATTGTTAACAATTTATTTTCGAATATAACATCTTTAATAAAATCAAATAAAATTGATAATATATCAGTACTTTTTTTATTCATATAATTTTCTTCATATATTTTTCTTAGTAAATCATTAACTTTTAGACCTTTTAACATATCTTTAATTTTTTCAATTAAATCAAAAAAGCAAAAATTAATTTTTCCTTCAAAATCTTCATTTTTTATTAACTTTTCTAGATTTTCAAAATAATTTTCTTTTTTAATTTTTGTATTTCTTCCTTTTAGTATTTTTAATTTTGCTTGAATAAATTTTTTTAGAGTCAAAAAAAATTTAGAATTTAAATCAAAATATTTATCATTAATAATTTCATTTACAGAATTATTTAAAATTTCTTCAAATTTTAAATCTTTTCCGTTTAAATCATCAATAAAAAGCTGGAAAACATTTTTATAAATATCAGGAACATTATATATTTTGTTTTTTACATTATTTGGATTATCTACTTTAAAAATTCTCTTTATATGCACAATTAAAATAAATTTATATTTTGATTCATTTTCATTAATGTAATTATTTTTTATAAATGATATCAAAAAACTTAACTTTTTTGTGTTTAAAAAATCCAAATGTAAAATAATAATGTTTTTATTATTATTTTTATATATAGTACCATCTATAGAATTTTTTAATTGTTGTTCTTTTTTAATTTCAGAAATAAGTATAGGATTTTCTTCTTCTATTCCATCAATTTCACTTGAAACATCACTAAAAGTATAAACAATAGAAATCTGAATTTGACTATTTTCTTCTGTTTGCATAAAATCAAAATATTTTTTTAAATTATAATATTTTTTATTTTGATAATAAGCTTGTTTTATTTCATTTTTTTCATCTAAGTTAATTATTATATCTTGGGGTATTAATTTTGATATTTTTTTAAATAAATCTATTTTTATTTCATTTATATATTCTTCATTATTTAAATCATTGTCTTTGTTATAAAGGAAATATATCAAACCTTTAATATCTTCTTTTTTACATCCTATTAATAATTCTTTTAACATATAATTATTAATTTCAAAAGGTAATATTTTTTTTACATTTAAATCGTTTATTATTTCATCAGAAAGTTGTTTTTGAGAATTATTTAATAATTTATCAAATGATATAATCATTTTTTCAAATCTATTTAAAAATGGTGCTTCTACTTTATTTATATAATTCTCATCTACCATTATAATACATCTAAAATTTTCATGAATTAAAGCAAGTTGCTCATTATTATTCCCATAGCATATTCTTGCGTAATTTTTATTATCTTTCTTAATATAATTCATATTAAATAAATCATATAAAAATGGATAAATTTGTTCTAAATTATGAAGAACAATAATATTGCCAATACTAGCATGTTCTTGAATTATGTTTATCATTTTAGTTTGATATTCAATATCATTATCATCATTAAAAGGACTTCCTTCATAAAAATGAATTACATTATCAGATTCTGATTCTTTTGAAACAATATTTTGATAGATTAATGGAGTAAGTGAGGATTTCATCTGTAGTAATGGAAATCTACAATCTGAATCATTAATATTATCTATTATATTTTTTAAGATATTATATTCATTAATTTTTTCGGTTTTAATCATCATATTATTAATTTTCTTTTCCTCACAAATATTATTATATATTATTTTATATAACTCAATTGAATTAATTTTTTTCTTTTTATTAGACATAAACTTTTCTATTTGATTTAATATTTTTTTTGTTTCTTCAAAATTATTAAATTCAAAATTTGTGTCAACATCTATTTCAATATTAATTCCTCCAAAATTTCTTTCGATACATTTTTCAATAATTTCGATATTTAATTCATTATTTAAATTATTATTTTTATTCTCTTTTGCGACTCCTTTAATCAATGAATAAAAATCCCTATTTCCAAAAAAATTTAGATTAATCTTTGTTTCTTCCTTATATTTTTTATCATAAAGAGGATTTAATTTTATTTGATTAAAATTCGATAATTTCCAAGAAGGCATATAATTTGTTTCTTTAATTATTTCTGTTTTTTTGTTAATAAATTCATCGATATTATCATTATTTATATATGCTTTTTTCAAACATTTCTTTTTAATATTTTCAAAATCATATGCCCACTCAAATTGTTTATATGCAGTTAGAAACTTTAAATTTTCTAAAAATTTTTTAAATCTATAATAAGTTGTTGGTAAAATATCTTTAAATAATATATTTTCTTTAAAATTTTCTTTAAATGTTTCTGCAATTTTTATAGAAGTTTCTTTCAGATCATCAATAGATTCATCTAAATCAGGAACAGATAAAACTAAAGCTCTATTTATTTTAGCTGCATCAAGAGACCAATTACTAATTCCAACAAAACTAATTTTTTTATTTTTTTCAGTATATTCACCCTTATAGTCTAATTTACTATGAATTACTTTTAATGGGTTATTTTCGGACATTTCAGCTAGACCCAACTCATCAAAGAAAATCATTGAAATAGGTAAATCTTCATCGGACACATTTTTTTCGATTAAAAATTTAAGCTTATTAGTAGCTATCTCAAAAATATTTTCAACGTCTTCAGGCTTTGTTGAATAAGAACCTTGAATATAGCTTTGCATTATAGAAGGAAATTTACAAAAAAATTCGGATTGTGAATATTTTCCTTTCATAACTTTATATAATAAATGAACACTCATACTTTTACCGCTTCCAGGTTTTCCAATAATAATTAATGGAATTTTTGTTATTAAAGCGACAAATAATAAAAATATATTATCTCTTAATGATTTATTTAATCCTATTCCATTTCCTAAATTGATTTGTTTTATCAAGAAATTTTCTTCTATAAAAAGAATTTGACTAAATCCATTAAATTCAGATATTTTATTTTTTTTCATTTCATTTTCAATATCGGATTTTAAAGGTTCTTTGATTTTTGATAATAGAGAATAATTATCTTCTAACGTATCTGAATTGTCATTTTCTCCGTAATTTACTAAATTTAATAATTCAAATAAAATTCCACTATCAAAACCGTTTCTACTTTTTTCTTCAGTTAATCTAATATAATAACATAAATATATAGATAATATTATTGATTTTAACCTTTCTAATTTATTATTTTGATTACTTTTTATTTTTAAATATTCATTTTTATGTACATAATAAGTTTTCAAAAAAAATTCATAGCATTCTTTAAATCTAGAAATTTCTCTCAAAGAAACAATAGAATCATCATTTTCTTTTCTTAAATTTTCATGACATTTACTTATTAAAATTGTTGTTAATTCTTTCAATTTTAGTTCATTTTTATCTTGTCCAAATATATCAGAGATTATACTTGATATATATTTTTTTTCATCTTCAATTCCTATGGAACCAAAATTAAATACATAATATAATAAAGGCTGGGGTAATTTTTTCACTAAATAGATTAGTTCATTTTTTTGATTTGGATGCTGCAAACCATATTTCTTTTTTTGTTTTCTAACCTTTCTATAGGGATTACAAGCTCCTATTAATTTAATATTTTTTTCTAGATTTATTCCATTATATGACCTATTCATAAAAATTTCTGTTAAAAGAACTAAAGAATCGCAAGTATTTAATTCATCAAAAAATACCCATAAATCTTTTTCTTTATTAGATTTTGCTTTTAAATTAATTGTGTTCATTTTTTCCTCTAATATTTTATCAGTGAAGCTTGGATTTATATTTATTGTTTCTACAAATTGTTCACCATTATTAATTAATTGATTTAATTTATTTATTAAAGAAGTTTTCCCACATCCGGTTTCTCCCATTAATATTACTGGAATATTCGCATTTATTCTATATAAGATTAATATCATTTTTTTAAAATTATCATTTGTTATTACATAATTATCTCTTTTTATTATCGTTAATAAAGATAATTCATCACCTTTATTTGGTTCTACAGGATTAGGAAGTTGTAAAATCTTCTTTAGTAATTCTAAAAAATCGATTTGACTTTTATACGATTCCAATGCTTTTTTTGATAAATCTAGGTTAATATAATTTTTTCTTTCCTTTTGAATAAATATTAATGGCATTTTATAATCATTTTTTAAGTCATTTTCATAAACACCTGATAATAATTCAATATAATCATTTTCATCTTTTCCTATATTTTTTTCGGAAAGCAATAATCGAGCAAACCCTCCATTTGTAAAATATTTTGTTCCTTTAGCAAATAAATTTATACATTCTTCAGTAATATTATAATCATTATTAAGAAATGTTAATTTTTTGCCTTGAAATTTATTATATTGTCCTATAAAAAGATTTACGAAAATATTTGATTGATGATATGAAAATTTATCTAAATCCATTTTACTAATAATATAATTATATATTTTATCATTAGAATCTGAATCAAGCATCATTCTTAAAATATCATTTTTTTCATTTGGTAAATCAAATTCAGGTTTATTTTCCATAGTAATAGTTTCAATTTCAAATGAATTAAATATATCATAATCAGATAAAAAATCATGAAAACAATTTGGTATTTCAATGAAAATTTCTAAATTTTTTGGAATATAAATAATATCTTCATTATTTAAATAAAATTTTGTTATTAAAAAAGAAAATAAAAATTCATTAAGTATTGAAGTTTCCTTGCTTTCAAACAAATCTAAATGAATTGCATAATCTTTATAATAATTTTTTGTTTTGATTTTATTCATTATATTATCTAATTTTCGAAATATACTATTCTTAGTTAAATTTCCTCCTAAAGGAAAATAAATATATTTTTTTCTTTTTTTCGCAATTTCTTTCTTTATTTTTGTTGATTTTCCTAATCCACATATAGTAGAACGCAAAATATGTGTATTTTCATATAAAAATTTTCCTTCTTTGTTTTCTTTTAAATCAAATCTTTCATTCGACTCCGATAATATTTGAGGATTTAATTTTTGAATTTCATTCAGAATTAAAGGATTGTTATTTTGCTCTTTTTTGTATATAAAAATAATACAAGATTCCATATATTCACTGGTTTTGTTTTTATCTATATTATCATTTTCTGATTCATTTTTTAATTCGTTTTTATAAAGCAATAATTGATTTATCAGATTATTCATAATTTTTTGTTGATAATCTGAAAAAGAATTATTAATTTCTACTATAAAAAGAGTATTAAATTTACATAATATGGCTCTACTAAAGAATGCTTTCATTTCTTCATAAGATGTTTCTATGTTGCTTATTAAAATATTTTGCTGTATGGGAATAATTTTTGTATATTCTAAGAAAAAATAAAGAATATCTTTTACCATTGAGTTATTTGATGAAGAATATATATAAATCCCTTTATATTGTTCATTAAATTTTTTAATTTTCATTTGTTCATAATGATTCTCAAGATTAGAATTATTATTTATAAATATTGAATTAATATATTCAGAAATATTTGAAAGTGTTTCTTGTATATATAGACTACATTCTCCTACATAATCATATGTAGATCTTTTATAGGTTTTATCGCCTTCCTTAATATTTATTAAATCATTTGTATTATTTAATATATATCTCAAAAATGGAATTATATTATATATATTTGTTAAACTTTTGTTTATCCTATTAAATTGTCTACTATATAAAAATCTACAATTTATATTTTCTTTATAATATTTATCTATTTGAATTATTAATTCATTTTTAGCATTAAATAAAAAATTTTTTATATCATTAAATTTTTTTTCTTCATTTTTTAGAGTATACATAACTTTAGGATATTCAATTTTAATATTTATAATTATTGGCATACTACTGCCTTTAACTCTTAAAATTTTTAAGTCATCATAAATAATTTCTATTTTATCAACTAAATCTTTAAAAAATTTCAATAATTCATATTTTTCATTATAAGATTGATTATCATCAATAATTTCTTTACCTGATTTATTAATCATTTTTGGTTTAATATGAATTCTATTTTTAAGATATTTTAAATTTTCTATTGTTGTACATTTTGTTAATTTATTTTTTTTTTCATCCAAAATTGTATAAATTAATTTTTCTGATTCTTGCTCAAATATAAAGTCAGCATTAGTAACAATATCTTTAACTTCATCATAAAGATTTATCGAAAAATCAAAATTTTGATTTAATTCAATTATACTATTATAGATATCTGAAAAATTTATAAATTTTTTTAATTTTTCTTCATTTATATTTTCTTTAACAAATTTAAATATTTCAAAATTATTATTTAAATTTTTAATTTTTTCGAAAAAGCCAACACAATCAATTGTTTCAGCAATTTCTTTACTAGAAATTGTTCTATTATTAGGCTCTATTTTATTATATAATAAATTTATATTTTCAGTTTTATTGTTTAATAAAAAATCGTAGGCTGGCTTCTTTTGATATAAGCAATTAAAAAATTTAATGTAATATTCTTTATTTTGATTCATATAATCATAAATTTCTTTTTCTTTTAATTCTTTTAATAATTCCATTCTACCTTTTTTATTTTTACATAAATTTTTATACTTAATATTTAAAAATTCTTCCCATTCTTTATCATTGTTATAGAAATTTTCAAAAAAATAAAAAATACTATTAATATTTTGCTCATGCTTCTTGGGGTTGGTCATTTTCTTTTCTTCAGATTTATTTTTTTTTAAATTCTGATTATTTTTGCTGAATTTTTCCATAAAAAATTTAATTTCTTTGTCTATTTTTTCATTATTAAAATTGGATAACTCTGGCAAATCTTCAAAATTTTCATTTTGAATATAATTAATTAATTTTAAATAAGAATTTTCAAATCTTTTATTTTGCTCAGTCTCTTTTTCATTTGAATAAAATACAAAAAAAATATCAGAATCATTCACAGTATTTATTTTTTCAACTAAATTTTTCTCCTCAAGTAATGCTTTTATGTCCATTGATTCATAATCTGTGAATGTTCCATTTTCAAATGTTTCATTTATTTTATTTATTTCTTGTATTTGCTTTTCTTTAACAGTTTTATGAAATTTTTTCAAAGAATCTCTTATATTTATTAATATATCTTTTTCTGTTTTGATTTTCAACATTTTATCTTTTAATTCTTCATATTTCTCTTGAGGATTAAATGCTTTATTTACTAATGTAAGTAATTTCAATTTATTTATAAGGTCTTCTTCTTTGTTACTTAACAATTGTTCGTATTCTTTTATTAATATTTTATCTTTTATAATATCTTTGAAAATATTATTTAATTCTTTTTCGGTATTTTGAAAATAAATATTCTCATTTTTAAATTCTAATAAATTATTTTTTTGTAATTGAACTAATAAATTTATTTTTACTGTTTTTTTATTATTAAAAAAGCAAGTCTTATCTATTAAATATCTTTCATTTATTGATTTCATTATATATAGATAATCTTTTTTTTCTATTTGTTTTATATATAATATAAATTCTTCAATATTTTCTGTCTTTAAATTTTCAATAATAATATTATGAATATAATCTTTTAAATCTTGACATTCTTCATCTTTATTAATTTGAACTATTTGAATATATATTTTATTTTTAATATCTTTATTTAATTTATTGATTTTATTTTTCAAAAATCTAATGTCTTTTTCGTTTGAATAGAAAAAAATTGTTAGTTCAGACAATGCTTTCACAATACAAGTTTTATCTTCATTATCCAAAATATCTTTCTTTTCAATTAAATTTTCATATTTATTATTTAATAACTGTAAATATTTTCCTTTTTTTTCATTTAGCTCATTTATGTCTATTAATTGTAAAATAATTGAAAAGTGAGATAATTTTTCTATTTTTTCAATTAATTTAAATAAAAAATTTAGTAATTTTTTTGCAAATAATTTTTCGAATCCATAACTTTTGAATTGTTCCACAAATTTTTCATTAGCAGTATTAAAATTAATTTTATCAAATATTTTAGGGTCTCTTAAGTCAATATATTTGTCGTCTTTATAATATATATCGTAATTCATTATAAAACTAATTATGTCTTCATTCTCAATATTTTTACTTTTTTCAATGTATTTTTTAATATTATTATCTAATAAATATTCGAATTGGCTTTTATCAAGGAAATCATTTATTTCAATTTTATCTGGAATTAAATCACTTACTAGAGAAGAATATAATCTAAATTCATTTGATAAATCTGAACATTTTTGAATATTATCTCTTGTAGGTTCCAAATACATTTTTATAAAGTTTTCCCAAAATGAATTATTTAAAATAAGAAGTAATTTTCCTTTAATTTTGGAAAAATTTAAAATACTATCTAAATAATTATTAATAGTTTCACATGTGTAATTATCAAATTCTTTAACCTCAATTGGTTCGAAATCTTTCATTTGAATAATTTTTTCTTTATTTGAATCTATTGAGGCAAAAAATAAATGAATATCATTAAAATATGATAAACATTTTTCTTTGAAATTTATATAAGTATTGTTTTCTACTGAATACTCCATAAAATCAATAAAAAATTTCTCATTATCTAATATAGGATTTTTAAAAAAGTAAAGATAAATTAAAAGAATTTCATATAATATTTTTTTTGAATTATTCATTAGAGCATTAAAAAGATTTTTAAAACTTCCATATTCATAGTTATTTAAATAACAAAAAATAAGTCCATAAAATTGAACAGAATCATATTCATTTTTTATTATTAATTCATTTGATTTTTTTGTTATTTCATTAAATTCATCTTTATATTTTTCTAAAGATTTATTTAAAACAATATTTTTCTTATTGGAGTCTTTGTGACCAGATTTTAAATTAGTGTTAAATTTATAGAATTCAGATAATAATAAAGTACACAATTTTTTATCTTCATAAACTTTGAGAAATATTTCAATCAAAAAATCAAACCTTGGATATAATGAATATAAATCAATTGTATTTTCATAAAATTTGTTTAAAGGTTCTTTATTTTGATTAAGGGATTCAATAAAAATATTCATTTTATCAGTTAAGGAAATTTGGTTTTGAAATATTTCAATCATATTTTTATATAAATTGTTTTTTTTGAATAGTTTAAGCTCGTAGATAAAATTTTTTTTGTCATAATTGATTACCACAAAATAATCAAATTCTTTTGTTGAACATTTTGATAAAATATTTCCTTTATCTTTTTTAGATTTTTCTGATTCATACTTCAAAATTTTTATGAAATAGGTTGTGTTATCTTTTTCAATTTCTTTTGAATAGAATATTTTGAATTCTTTTTGAATTTCCTCAAAAAAAGCATTAGCTTCAGGAGCTTCTTTTTCTTTTGTTATTGGAAATATGAGAATCGAATAAATAATTTTTGCTTTGCCTTTTGTTTTCCCTTTTGTTTTATTTGTCTTCTCTTCCATTTTATATAAATATTTTTATACAATTAAAAAGATATATTTTTAATATTTTAAAAAATATTTAAAATTTTATATGAACAATTTAAATAAAATTTTGGAA
>ERZ842401.7238-NODE-7238-length-11455-cov-3.136491_pt1 | contig 11455 bp, 22 predicted proteins | sample MGYA00521270_ERZ842401 | MGnify/ENA primary metagenome ERZ842401 (study PRJEB31892, sample SAMEA3878208) | bioreactor metagenome | biome: Moose rumen | place: Sweden | collected 2011-10 | study: EMG produced TPA metagenomics assembly of the PRJEB12797 data set... | reverse complement strand
GGTTTCGCTGGTACTCATAAACATAGCCCTGTTCTTTAATTTATCCGCGTCAATCAGCCTGCCGCATCCTTTAGGAAGTTGTATGCCGTTTTTAATTGCTTTCCCTATAAGTGAATTATAGTCATAATAATTGCCGTATAAATCCTCGTTTCTTGCATTATCAAAAGTCTGTTTTACTTTTTCGGGTATTTCAATTACTATCTGCATTGTCCCACCTCATTTCAAACATATGCGTTTGCCCTTTCGTAAATCCGCATTTCTCGTATACGTGTATTGCCCTCGGATTATCCGACCTCACCCACAACGAAGTATATCCATGCGCTATGAGTCTTTTAACAATTTCCGTCCCATATCCCTTGTTTTGATATGGTTCAAATATAACAAGCCTTGCTATCTCATTACGCTCTGGACACAATTCAACTGTACCAACCTTTGTGCCATCAACAACTATGTCATGCTCTATAAATGTTTCTGTTTTTTCAATCTGCATCTTTATTCCTCGCTTTCTGCATCTAAAACAATTACTCTGTCGCTATGCCCTATATCAGCTATTCCAATAATCTTGTAATTGTAAACATCAGGAAATGGCGTATGTATTCCATCCCTTTTAAATGTCATGTAGGTCAGTTCAACATCAAAATCAGGATATTTTAATAATTCCTCTGCAAGTTCTTTTGCTTTCATTTTCGCTCCTTATCACATAACTCCGACTCTGACCGCTATAACATCTTCCCACGGGATAGCCTTTGCTTTTTCTTCCAGTTCTTCATCTGTCCACTCCTCTGCTTCTTTCCATCCATAATAGTGACAGCAATCATCAAACGGGCTGTCCTCCTTTGAGTGGTACATATTATCCTTGCCGATTATCAGCGTTTCAATACACGGCTCGTTGAGATTTCCTGCAATGCAAGCATAATCATCAGAAATACCGTCTGTATCTATCCATGCTATCACTCTTAAATCGGGATGATTTGCCATAAGTGTTGCCAATTTCTCTGCATATGCTTTGTTCTGTTCAAATTCTTTAATCATTCCTTATCCCCACTTTCTGCCTGTGACTTAATTCTGCCCGCATCTCCCATTCTCAACTCGTAATCTAAATAAGCCATTTCACATTTCTTTCTGTTTACCAAATAAGTCTGACCTTTTTCTACGTGAGAGAGTGGTACTAACATGACGGTATAGGGCATTCTATTCTTTATCTGTTCTGCATCTTCTGGATTACAATACAACGCGTATGGCTTATTGATTAAGTCTAAAGTGTGTATTGATTCTTTTATGCTTTCTTCAAATGTCATTCCTCCACCTCCATCTTTGCTCTACAATTAGGACAAAAAATGGACTTTTCAAACACAGTTTCTTTGCATTCCGAACAATCCCAACATTTGCTTTCTTGTGGATATGTATTTCTTTCCCACCACTTCACACCTATATGCTTCAATTCTTCTTTGCAATCCATCAAACGCCTTATGTTTTTTGTACTGCTCCCGTTCCGTTTTAATCCTCTTTGCTGTATTAAAATCCATGTTAGCCGCTATCTTGCCATAAGTGAATTTAAGTTCATGTGGATCAGCAGACGAAAAACAAAATAATTCTGTCAAACTGTCTGTAAATGACACACGCCTTATTTCCGCATTTACTATTCGCTTTATTGGATCTCCTAATATATCCTTGCCATTCTGTATTGAGCAGGAAGTAATCTCATAATCTACACGCCTTACACTTGTCGGCTTCTCCAACAGCCACATTTCATGCGTAAATTCCGCATCTGCAACCTTATCTTTTGTATCTGTAAACACCTTGTCTGAAGTCAGATAGTAGGCGTGTAATATAACTGGCAATCCTGCCGCCCGTGTCCACTCAATAATCCGTCCTGCACTCGGCATAGCCGCTAAACAATGCCTTATGTCCGGCGCAACGCATATTCTAGGCGTAGTTTTATCCTCAATCTTGCATCGTGTTGTAGGCACTCTTGGGATAAATTCATTTACTACATCAAAGCTACAATGAATATATTTCATTTCCGATTTTCCTTTGTGCGTTCGCATCTATACGCCTTCAAGCACGGTATCCCGACACGCTCCCGACAACCCTCACAATTATGCTTTGCTTCTTCTGCTTCTCCTGCCTTTCGCCTTGCTTCAAGGTCGCAGGATATGGGGTCTAGCATATCGAATATGTTCATTCCTTTTCCTCCTGTTCTGGTCTGGTAAACACAACCTCTTTATCTTTCTGAATGAGCAGTTTTACAAGTGCTATCACATCACTGACAGTGACATGACTTAAAGCTATCTCTTTCCCGTTTTCTCTTACTTCACAAATCATTTTCACCCTCCGTTTCTTTCAAAACTGTATTCATCAGATTTACGGTATTCTGTAAGGTTTCCCGGTCACAGAAATGAAGTACAGCATTGACCTTATCTATGTCCTCAGTTTCAAAGGTTTCCCCGGTGGGTATATCTCTTTTCAGCCAGACGATCATGAAATTGTACCCGCCTGATTTCTTGTCCTGAAAAGCCATCACTCCCTTTCGGAGATTCTTGCCGATTATGATAGGCAACCGTTCATTTTTCGCCATCACTGCTCCTTTTGATATACTTAAATTCTTCGTGTTCCAGTCCGTCCAGAAAATCCTTTACGGCATCTGCTCTCTTTCGCGGCTGATACGGTGTCAAATCCACAAGCGGGCAACGTGGATCACGGTAATGCCAACTCTCTTCCATCGTTTCTTTTGTCAGGTCTTTCAGCGTATCGTATACCGTTATATCCTGCCATTCGCCCGTTTCTCTTGCTTTGTTATACATCACCATACATGATGATTTTCCGTGACCGTTGCTGTGTGAGAATGGACAGAAAATACAACATTCCGGTGTGTCGATAAAGACAACTGATTTGCTGAACCATATATCATCATCCGTGAACCCCTTTGTTTTCGGATCAATCCATCCATACCGCCTGTCGTAGGATTCTGGTGACAGTTTATCTATCTCACCGTCCTCGCCTTTATCTGTCCGATATGTGCAACTGCTATCTGACGGTCTGCCAGTGACTACCGCTTTATGTCCATTCGGGAGTATGATTATATCTCCCTCTGATAAAGTAGCAGGGGCTACGGGGCTACCTTTACGCTTCATAATCAATCACCGCCTTTATCGCTCTGTATTCCAACTTCATGATCTTGTCATACACATGATGGTCTTTTAGGCCGTTCTCGTCCTCAAATTGATAGTACAACCGCCCGTCCTCTCGTCCTATGCGGTAAACGTCCTGCAAGGCCTCCAACCCGTCATAATCATCTGTGTCTGGCATACCTAAGCCGTTTTCAAGGTCGTACTCAAAGCGGTCATGCAGATAGTCCTTTACGGCATCCCACTCGTCATAGGCTTTATGCAAGCCCTCTACGATATGGTCTATAAAGCTTAGTTTGTCCTGATAGGTGAAGTCCTTGCTTGTGCCTGTCGTGTAATCGGCAAACGCCGCTTTTATCTGCTCCTCAAAGTCCTCGGGGATATTGTCTAGGTCTACTTTTATTCCTTTGGGAAATTTAACTATCATGTTTCCACCCCCTCAATCTCTGTGCTAAATCAATGTACCCGTTCATTAGATTTAACAATTCCTGTTCGCCGCCCAACTCTCTTATGTGTTCATCGCTATCTGCTAACGCTATATGTAACAAACATTCAAGGTTGGCAAAACATAACTCTATACACTGTCTAGGCGTACATTCATAGTGCCTTGTTACTTCGTCTGTTGCTTTATCCCGTAGATTTATCATTCATCTTCCCCTCATATTCACAATCCTGTTTTACACACCATTCTTCAAATTCCATGCCATTAAGCTTTTCTCTTTTGTGTATGCAAGTTTCACAATCTCCCCTGTCGGGCGGGTCTGGGATATGTCCGAAATCGTTCCCGTAAAATTCCGCATCTCTTATACGTGCCTTAGTGAGACTTACCTTTAAATTCAGCGGCAATGATTGATAATATTGTAATTCTTCTAATGTTGGCATTCTTCCTCTCCTATATTCTCTCTGCCCATTTCTTTACGTCTTTTCTTCAACCTGTCTTTATTTGGGTTATAGTGATCGTAACTTATACAGTTATCACACTCTTGTATGTTGGTGTGGCAGGATTGACATTCTCTTTCCATTACGCGCCTTTTATATCTAAAAAATCGAACAATGTAGGAGACGATGCTTCCGACTCTGCCATTTCGAGATAGCCCAGAGCGTCCCTATAATAATCGGTTGAAAGCTCTATCATCATTCCGCGCCTGCCCTTTTGAATCGCTACATAAGGGACTGTGCCAATGCCGCCGAACGGGTCAAAAACCAGTTCTCCCTTATTGCTGAACCGTTCTATCGTTCTCTCTACAATGTCAATGGGCAGAGGACAGATATGGTTTTCTTTACCTTTTAGGGACTGCGCTGTGTTCAAAGTCCTCATGCGAACAACATCATCCCATACTTCATCGGTCCATGACGCAGGAGGCACAACCATATAGATAGTCGGTAGCTTCCCCTGTGCGTCAAGTTTCTCCGCAAGTTTCAAGTGTTCGTCAAAGTTGTACACCGTATTGCGGCTATACTTCTTGTAAAGATGCTCTAATTTCTTGTGGTCTGTTACGCTTAATATTTCCTCGCGCGTGGGAATCCTGTCACCGCTCGAACGCCAAAAAGCATGAGCGTCAAGCTGCCACCTTGCAAGGGTATATTCCTGCTTATCGTGCGTTACGGGTTCATCGGCATATCCTTTTTCCTTGTTTGTCTGCTGCTTGCGGAAAAGAAGAAGATATTCTGGACAGCCTACCCCCATTTTTGTCGCATCTTTGCATTGCTCCGTCCAGCCTAGGCGGTAGGTCTGGTTATTTTCTCTTACCACGTCCGTCACAATGGTTATCATGCCGAAATACTTGAATCCATGCTTGATATAGTGCGCAATGCAATCGGCGTGAAAAGGCTCTATCGTCGGGAATCCTGTTCCGGTCACGCTTCCAAATTCCACCCTGTCCTTTACGTGGATTGCCGCAACTCTCCCCGGCTTCAATATTCTAAGAAGTTCCGGCGTGAGGTAGTCCATCTGCTCGAAGAAACGTGTGTCGTCGTCATTGAATCCCATGTCGGCATAATTGCTTGAATACTCATAATGATTGCCGAACGGGATAGACGTGTGTATAAGGTCAACGCTATTGCTTTCGATGTTTTTTGTCTCTACAACGCTATCCCCATTAATTGCCGTATACAACTTGCTTTGCACCATTTCTGTCTTTACTCCCATTTTCCTTTTCAATTTGTCAATCTTGCCAACGCCGCCAAGTCCGTACTGACGAACTATGCTTGTCATTTTCGTCACCATGTCATTATGGTTTTTCCATTTCTCTATGAGAACGTCCTTTATGCTTCTTTCGTTCTCCATATGGATAATATCTACAATGACGGTTTCTGTTTGACCGAAGCGGTATTCCCTGTGTATCGCCTGAATAAATTTCTCAAATTTATAATCAATGCCCGCAAAAATCATAAAATGGCATTGTTGGAGATTTACCCCCTGACCGTACATTTCAGGCTTTGTAAGAAAAACCTTTGTCTTTTTGTCCTTCCACCGATAAATCTGTTCTTCTCGGAAATCTATGTTCTGATCTCCGTATAATGAGGAATATGTCACATTGTGCTTTTTCAGCACAGCTTCTACCGCCTTTTGCTCATCATTCAAATCCACCCATACGACGGCTTGCTCATTTCCTCCGATAACTCCATGCTCTTTTAACAAGGACTCTACCTTTGCAAGGCGTTCCCCCAAACTGTCGCGCTTTACTCTTGCGGCGCTTGAAAGGCTCCCTGCCGTTTCCGTGAAAAGACTGATCTGTCCGTCGCGGTCTTGCGCTTTTCCATATTCAATAGGTAACTCGTGCCATCTTATTTCCATTTCCGGCAGACTATACCCTTTATCGGAATACGCGGGGCTTATGTCGGACGGCTTCGTTAAAAATAGCGCCCATGAACTCATCCAGAACCAGAAGTTTTCTTCCTGCGTCGGATATAGCGTAAGATTATTTGATTTCGTGCTATCCCGCTTAAAAAATCTGGTTAAAAGGTTTCCCGTGTCGGCGATTTCCAAATATCCAGCATAATGCGTAAGTTCCTTAAACCTGTTTGGCGCAGGTGTGGCGGTCGCTACCAACTTATATGGAACACCTTTGAATTTTTCAAGGAACTCTTGAAACGTCTTGCTGCCGTAAGACCTTAAAACAGACGCTTCATCTAAACTTGTTACTGTGAAATATGATGGGTCAATATCTCCGTCCCTTACGCGTTCATAGTTTGAAAGCAAGATGCTACCATCTTTTGCATCAATGGCATCTTGCATAGTTTTGACGTAGGTCGGCTTCTCGTAGCCTAAAATCTCTACCGCATCATGGGTAAACTCCTGTTTTACTCCTAACGGCATAACAATCAAGGCTTTACCGCCAAACTTCCGCAGCACCTGATAGCAAAACTCAATCTGCATGCAACTCTTACCCATGCCGAAGTGAGCGAATATTGCCCGTCTCCCCCCCCTGCAAGCCCACAAAACAGCGTCTTTTTGATGGGACATAAGAGCATTATTGATTTCGCTTTCCGATAGATCAAACCCGCTATCGGTATCAAGTTCAATCTTTGTCGCTAAAAATTCCTCGTAAGTCATTCTCCTCTCTGGGAAAGTGATATATCATTATCCGCGGACAATCCTTTTCCCTTTCTTTTTATTTTTTTTGGAAGCGTCTGCGTCCAGACAATTCCAATGATTACCTTTCTCCCTTGCTGATTGCTTCCAGCTCGTTCACAATAAGCACGGCATATTTTTTGACGTAGTTTTCAGCAGGTGTCCCCAAGTACGGTTTCTCCGCCTCGTTTATCTCGTTCAATAACTCGCCCCACCATTCATCGGGTTTATCCTTTGCATCGAGGCGTTTCTTGAAAATCTCCCAGAGAGCATTCGATGCTTGGCGTATCAATGTCCAGTAACTTTCTTTCGATATTCCGCTGTTCTGATTCTGGTTTCTTGCGTCAGTCATTATCATGTAAAAGGCGTTTCCTCCTCCTCGATTTCATGGAAAACATTCGGCTCTAAAAAAGTCATATGCTTTCCGTCAAATATAAGCTCCGTTTTGTCCAGACGCCCCTGTCTCGCTTTTTCGATCTTGATACATTTTTTGCTCCTGTCCTCAACGTCTGTATTCCATAGCATCAGGATAATGCTTGCGTCCTGCTCAATGTCCCCAGACTCCCTTAAATCCGACATGAACGGCTCTTTTGCTTCTCTGTTCTCCGACGCCCTGTTAAGCTGTGACAAGGCGATCACCGGAATATCAAAGTCCATCGCAATCGCTTTAATTCCTCTTGATATATCCCCGACCTCCGCATATCTACTTGTCCCTCGGCTTTTGTCCGCTTGAACAAGCTGCAAGTAGTCAATGATTACCACGTTGAATTTATCCCTTATAATGTCCGCGCGCAGACCGCTTACCTTTTTACTGCCAGAAAACACCCGTATACTGTCCCGCATATCCTTTAAGGCGACATTTCCCTTGTTGAATATGCTTTCCTCGTCCCCTAGAAAATTTGTCGCAAGCCTTACGCGGTTTAATTCCAGCCCGCTTTCTGCCGCAGCCATTCGTTCATATATCTGTTTTTCTCCCATTTCCAGATTGAAATATGCCACCTTGTTACCCGCCCTTGCGAAATTCTTTGCTATTTGCAGTCCAAAAGCCGATTTACCTACTGCCGGACGCGCCGCTATGATGATTACGTCGCCGCCTTCAAATCCTCCAGTCGCATCGTCTATTTTCTGAAAGCCCGTCTTAATCCGTGGTTTATTCGACTCTGTAAAGCATTCACCCGCATATTTGTCAACTAATTCCTCAACCGTTTTTCCATGGTTATCTGTCACCGGACGCAAACTGTTGATTTCTTCAACGGTCTGATCCATGATTTCAATTATGTTCCACGGCTCGATATGGACTTCTCTTAGTTTTTTTTCAAATTGCCGCGCCGTGTAAGCATACAGAACATCTTCCGCGCAACTCTTTAGTTCTGCATATCCTACGGTCTGCGACAAACATATCCTTACCTCTTTTTCGACGTTCTCCTCTGGAAAGCCCTCTGTCGCCGCAAGAGAAACCATCTTCGCAGGATTTATCTTGTCAGTCCCTATATGTCGGCAAAAAACGTCATACATGTGCCCGTATATAGAGGCGGTAAACATTTCCGGCCGCAAAATGTTGTATATATCGGATATGTGTGACGAGTCTACAAGCAACGCCCCTATCACACTCTTCTCGGCTTCTAAGCTCATGCTTCTTTTTTCTTCAAGTCATTTATAAATTCTACAAGGCTAGGGACTTCTGTATTCTCCCCTATGGAAGCCTTGTGCTCTATATCGCGCATTTTTGCTATACATTGGTGTCTAAATTCCGATGCAGCGCGTATCTTGTCACTATATGACTCAAATGTGCGTATATATTCGGAAAACGCCTTAAAATCTTCTTTACCGTGCTTTTCCCCGAGATAGCACTCTATACCCGATTCATACTCATACATGACTTTCCTGTGCATATCTCGATATTCCGCATCTACTTCCTTGTAACACTTCATGATGCTGGCTATCGTAGGCGGGTATTCATTGTTTGAAATATACCGTCTGACAGCTTCCGGCATGAATTTATTGTTGCAATCTTTCAGGCAATCGCACCAAATGTTCAAACTTTCGTTTGTGATTTCAATTTTGTTTCCGTAAGCGTCCCTTAATTTCTTAATGATTCCCTTAACTTCTTCCCTTGTCATGAGGAAAATCCCCTTTAACCGTTGTTCAGAATTTCATTGAACTCCTCATCGGACTGTCTGCCTCCGTAACCGCCGCTTTTCCACTTGTTTCGTCCTGCGTCCTGTTCCTCGATCGCTCTGAATACCCAACGCCTCATTGCTAAGTAATGGGACTTCGTCTTGTAGCCTTTTTCCTTGATGTACGCATCAAAAAAAACGATTGCTTTCTGCGTCTTTTCGTCCCCGAAATCCTGTATCAGACGGTTATATTCATTGTCTGTAAGCAGCACTTTTTTGTACTCTCCGTACTGCCGCTTCTTTTCTGATTTTGCGGGCTTTTCCGCTTCGATCATGTCTCCTGTCGGCGTTTGCCTATCATTGTTCCCGTTAAACACGTCCAAGAGAAACTCGGCAAATTCGGCGTTCTTGATCTCATCTATTTCGCTGATTATCCCCTTTTTTAGTGTGTCAGAGCCTTTCCAGTTATATTTATGCCAGTTATACAGAAGCAATTCTTTCGTATTGTCGGAATATGCGGCGATCTTATGAAGTTCACATATCCTTTGCAATTCTTTTTCAACTCTTTCCGGCGTATAACCCGTTTCATTCTCCATTTGCCTACGGGAAATCTCGTAGCAGCCGCAAAGATTTGTATGCGGGTTTGTCATTAGATAAAGATAAAAATATTTGTCGTCAGGCGTGAAATTATCGACGATTTTTCCGTCCTCCCAGAAGGAGGTTTGAATCTTTCTATACATACGTTTTTCCTATATGACCTCTTTCTTATATGCTTTATGCTTTGGTTATGAGGACTTCTGTCCTCGGATTTTCCTTATCATAAAGGACACGGCTCCCGTCCATTGAAACCACGATGTTTGCGTTATCGTCCATGATGCAGCCATACCTTACCAGCACGTCCAAAATAGCCTCCTGCAAGTTCACAAGGTCGCATTTTCTGTGTGTAGGCATATAAAATACCGTCTGGACGTTCACAGGCTCTAAAATAGGCTCTACCGCTTCCAGAAAAGGCTTGCATTCCTTTTCATACTGCTTATACTTCGCAGATGGAAGAATCAGCCACCTGCTACCTGCTTTCACAATTCTTTGTGAGTTTTTCTTGCTTACCGGAGTTATCGGTATCGTGAATTTTGCTAGGATTTCCGACATTTACCTAACGCAGCCTCCGTTTGTCTTTCCTCTCTTAATCAATTCCTCTCGACCTTTCTGGTCTAAATCGTTCCAAGGCGTAACGCCTTTTATATGTAGCTGACTAAATATAGCCATAAGAACGGGTACGCATATAGAGTTTCCCGCTTGTTTGTACATTTGTGTCGATGAATTTACTGCTGCCATTCTATCTATATCTATGTCGCTCACTCCCATAAGCCTCAAACATTCTCTCGGAGTAAGTTTGAAAACTCCGTATTGGTCGCCGTTCTTATCTGTGTAGAGATAATCGTCTAAGGTTTTGCCGTGTTCATCTTGTGATATATCGTACTCGTCATGCACATATATCTCGCATAACTTCTGTATATCCTGTGAAGTCTCTTTGTCCTTTACTACTTCCATAATCTTGCAAACTCCTGTTGTTGTGGTAATTGTCGGGCTTATCTTACCCCCCCCTGTACTCTGCCCCGTCTTAATTTAGATGTCGGATAGCTCACATCTAAAAAGCCCGGTATGCAACATTTTATATATCCTTTAGCCGTTGCCTGCTTTACACCTATATGCTTCATGCTTTGTCACCTTGCACACAATCAAATTATCTTTCAAAACAGTCGTGAGAGTGTTTGTTACTCCGTCTAATCTCGGTTCATATTGCTGCATATTTTTTCTTTTTTCCTTTAAGTCCCCCCCCATATGCTTTTCTTATTTTCTTTCCGTACTCGTTTCGCTCCAACTTCAGGCTTTTTGGACGACCTCTCTGTGCTATTATCATTTTGACTTTCCTTTTTTTCTGCTGCTTCATACGCTTTTCTCCTAATTACTCCCGTCGCTCCGAAAGTGTTCCCGCGTGTGAAATTTGCAACACTCACTTTGTAATAGTTTGCCTTTATCGTTCTGCAAGTTCCGTCTGTCTCTGAATTAAGGAGCTTCCCTTTTGTGAAAAATCTCCCGTGTTCTTGCTGCACATTTTTCTTATTATATTCGGCTGCGCCCCCCCCCGAACACGTAGTAATCGCGGGGCTTATCCCTTTAGAGCTATACACTCTGTTATTTATCTCAAACGTGTGGTCTTTTAAGTTGTTCATCTGCCCTATCTTAATGAGTTGCTTCATATTTTCTTAAAATTTTCGGCGGGTCTTTGCAGTCTGACGCCCTTAACGCTTGCACTACGCCCCCCCCTGTCTAACACTCTTACTCTATCTTGCACTTTCTTTGCCGGATTCAGGGACCCAGCAACGATTATTTTCTTTTCCATTTCCTCGTTATCATCGGAACGAAACCGCCCCCCATGCCCATAGAAGCCGTCAAGGTAGAGCATAAATACCTTTTACTTATCACTCCCCAACGCGAATGCTGTTGATATAGCGTGCCTAAAGTGATTATTCTTTTCTCCACTTCCTTATGACTTTCGGCTCGTTCCCCGCGTGTCCGCTTCCTATTATCGTCCTGCATATCACGTGTATTGTATGTACCCGCATTCTTTGATT
>ERZ842401.7237-NODE-7237-length-11455-cov-4.368158_pt1 | contig 11455 bp, 8 predicted proteins | sample MGYA00521270_ERZ842401 | MGnify/ENA primary metagenome ERZ842401 (study PRJEB31892, sample SAMEA3878208) | bioreactor metagenome | biome: Moose rumen | place: Sweden | collected 2011-10 | study: EMG produced TPA metagenomics assembly of the PRJEB12797 data set... | reverse complement strand
GCTGGTGATGCTGGCCGACATGGGGTTGAGCTATCGCTATGCGCTGCCCAACCGCATTGGCGACTTTGTGGCCGCCGGGGTGCCGATGGTGGTGAGCGACCTGCCCGAGATGGCCGCCGTGGTGCGCCGCTACGGGGTGGGCGAGGTGATGGACGGCAGCGGCCCGCAGGCCCTGGCAGCGGCGGTGAGCAAGGTGCTGGCGCGGCAGTGGACCGAGGCCGACTTTGCCGAAGCGCGCCGGGCGATGGACTGGAACAGCGAGAAACAGATATTGACCGAAATAATCAACGGCCTTGCGGCCCGCCGGCATGAGGCCGGCCATGGGCGGCAGAGGCCTGAAACACAAAAAGCAAGAAGCTATGCTCTATGACATTTTCCCCATTGTGGCATTGGTGGGCACTATAGCCGGCCTGTGGCTGGTGTTCAGGAAGGCGGGCGTGGCGCCCTGGAAGGCGCTGGTGCCGGTGTACAACATTGTGGTGTGGATCAAGGTGTGCGGCAAGTCGTGGAAGTGGTACATCTACTTCCTGGTGCCCGCCATCAACGTGTTCACCTTTCTGCTGCTGGTGGTCGAAACGGCCAAGGTGTTCCGCCGCTACAACTTCTGGGAGCAGACCTTCGCGGTCGTCTTTCCGTGGCTCTACCTGCCGCTGCTGGGCGCGAGCCGGAAGGCGGAGTATCGCGACCCCGCCGTGGAGCCTCCGGCCCGGGTGAGCGAGGCGCGCGACTGGCTCGACGCCATCGTCTTCGCCGTGGTGGCCGCAGTGATAATCAGGGGCAACATTTTCGAGCTCTACCAGATTCCGTCGTCGAGCATGGAGAAGAGCCTGCTGGTGGGCGACCACCTGCTGGTGAGCAAGATAGCCTACGGGCCGCGGGTGGCCTTGACGCCGCTCTCGCTGCCGCTGATGCACAACACGGTGCCCCTGGTGGGAGGCAAGTCGTACCTCGACCGCCCGCAGCTGCCCTACCACCGCTATGCGGGCTACACCCACATACGCCGCTACGACGCGGTGGTGTTTAACTTCCCGGCGGGCGACACGATATTGAGCGCCTCGCCCGACGGCAAGGTGCCCTACTACGATGCCGTGCGCGAGTTTGGCCGCGAGGCGGTGTGGAACGGCACGGCCATGATCAACGACGGGCGCGGCCCGGTGGCCTGCGGCAAGGTGCTCACAAGGCCGGTGGACAAGCGCGAAAACTACATCAAGCGCTGCATCGGCCTGCCCGGCGAGGAGCTGAGCATTGTGGACCAGGTGGTGCACATCGACGGCAAGCCCATAGAAGGGCCGGTGGATGCGCAGTGCTGGTATGCGGTGCGCTTCCGCGAAGGATTCAACCCGACGAAGGTGCTCGACCGGACGGGGGTCAGCCAGGAGGACATGCAGACGGCGGCCTACCTGCAATACACGGCCCGGATGCCCTATGTGGTGATGCCGCTCACCGCCGACATGGCGGCCCGGCTCGAGGCGCACAGTGCGGTGGTGGAGGTGAAGAAGGTGCCCGACGGCGGCTATGGCGTGGCCACGCTGGCCGGGGGCGAGCCGGCACCCGCCGAAGGCCTCTACGGCGGCAGCGAGGCGCTGGGCTGGACGGTGGACAACTACGGCCCCATCCACATCCCCGCCGCAGGCGAGGAGCTGGCGCTTACGCCCGAAAACCTGCCCTTCTACAGTCGCGTCATTGTGGCCTACGAGGGCAACGCGCTGGAGGTGCGCGACGGCCGCATATTCATCAACGGCGAGGAGACCTCGCGCTACAAGGTGAAGCAGAACTACTATTGGATGATGGGCGACAACCGCCACAACAGCCAGGACAGCCGCTTCTGGGGCTTCGTGCCCGAGGACCACATTGTGGGCAAGGCCAGGACGATATTGTTCAGCTGGGACAAGGACCACAAGCGCGTGCGCTGGAACCGCGTGCTCCGCAACGCCAGCGCCCATTAGCAGAGCGACGGGCCGTGCCGCACGGCTCCATTTGACACACAAGCAAGACAGACAACAGACATGGAAGAGACAGCAGAGGGGAGCACACTCCCCACCCACGAAGGGGCCGACAGCCGCATGCAGCAGGGCGAGGTGGTCTCCCTCGACGGGATGTTCAAAGACTATTGGATTGACTATGCCAGCGACGTGATACTCGACCGGTCGGTGCCCGACATCGACGACGGCCTCAAGCCCGTGCAGCGGCGCATACTCCACGCGATGAAGGAAACCGACGACGGCCGGTTCACCAAGGTGGCCAACATAGTGGGCAACACTATGCAGTACCACCCCCACGGCGATGCCTCGATCAAGGAGGCTCTGGTGGGACTCGGGCAGAAGGAGCTGCTGGTGGACTGCCAGGGCAACTGGGGAAACATACTCACCGGCGACGATGCCGCCGCCGGACGCTACATCGAGGCGCGGCTGTCGAAGTTCGCCAAGGAGGTGGTGTTCAACCCCAAGACCACGCAGTGGCAGCCTTCCTACGACGGACGCAAGCAGGAGCCGGTAACGCTTCCGATAAAATTCCCCCTGCTGCTGGCGCAGGGCTCCAAGGGCATAGCCGTTACGCTGACGTCGGTCATCCTGCCGCACAACTTCTGCGAGTTGCTTGAGGCCAGCATGAAGATATTGCAGGGGGTGCCGTTTGAGGTGTACCCCGATTTCCCGACGGGAGGCCTTATCGACGTGAGCCGCTACAACGACGGCGCACAGGGAGGCAGGCTGCGCATCCGTGCCAAGATGCACTACGACGAGAAGCGCAAGGCGATAGTGATTACCGAGCTGCCCTACACCGTTACGACCGACCTGCTGATTGACAGCATTGTCAAGGCCAACGAGAAAGGGAAAATCAAAACCAAGAAGGTGGACGACAACACGGCCGGCGAGGTGGAGATAGTGGTGAGCCTGCCCTCGGGCGTCTCGCCCGACCAGACCATCGACGCGCTCTATGCGTTCACCAATTGCCAGATCAGTTTCTCGCCCCAGACGTGTGTCATTGTGGACAAGAAGCCGGTTTTCATGACCATTTCGGACATACTGCGCCACAACACGGCCCGCACCCGCGAGCTGCTGGGGCAGGAGCTGCGCATACAGTTGTCCGAGCTTGAGGAAAGGTGGCACTGGGTGAGCCTGGAGAAGCTGTTTTTCGAGAAAGGCATCTACAAGGTGCTGGAGGACGAGCACCACAAGGCCAAGTCGTGGGAGGACATCGTTACCATGATAGAGCGAGCCTTCGACCCTTACCGCAAGCTGTTCAAAAAGGAGATTACGCGCGACGACGTGCTCAAGCTCTGCGAGCGGCCGGTGCGCAAAATCAACCGCTTCGACATCAAGAAAGCAATGGAAGAGTTGGCCTCCATCGAGATGACCATCGAAGAAGTGAACAACCATTTGGCCAACCTGACCGACTATGCAATACGCTATTTCGCCGACATCCTGAAGAAGTACGGCAAGGGGCGCGAGCGGCGGACCGAGATTCGCAACTTTGAGGATATCGAGTCGACCACAGTGGCGCTGGCCAACGAGAAGCTGTATGTCAATTACCAGACCGGATTTGCAGGCTGGGGGTTGAAACGCGAGGAGGGGGTGGAGGTGGCTTGCGAGTGTTCGCGGATGGACGACATCATCGTCTTCCGCCGCGACGGCTCGATGAAGGTTACCAAGGTGCAGGAAAAAGGCTTTGTGGGGTCGCAGGAGTGCAAGGAACTGCTCTTTGTGTCGGTGTTCCGCAAGCGCGACGAACGCACGGTGTACAATTTCATTTACCGCGACGGGACGGCGGGCTATGCAATGGTCAAGCGTTTCAGTGTAACCGCTGTTACGCGCGACCACGACTATCAGCTCACCAAAGGGATGCGCGGAAGCAAGGTTCTCTATTTCACAGCCAACCCCAATGGCGAGGCCGAGGTGGTTACGGTGCACCACGTGAGCAACCCCAAATTGAAAAAGGTCTCGTTCGACTTCGACTTCAAGACACTTGCCATCAAGGGGCGCCAGTCAATGGGCAACATACTGACGCGCAACCCCGTCAGGTCGATCAACCTGAAGGACGAGGGTGTTTCGACATTGAGTGCACGCAAGATATGGTTCGACGAAAGTGTGGGCAGGCTCAATGTGAACGAGGCCGGGCGCTACCTCGGCGAGTTTTGCGGCACAGACAGAATTCTGGCCCTGATGCAGAGTGGGCATTACCGCACCACGTCGTTCGATTTGGCCAACCACTACGACGACGACCTGGTGGAGCTTCGGAAATTCCGTCCCGATGCAGTGGTAACGGTGCTCTACCGTTCAGACGACGGCATGCCCTATCTCAAGCGTTTCATTCCCGAACCGACCGACCGCAAGACCCCGTTCCTCGACGACGACGGCTCGGCTATGATGTCATACTCGATGGATTTCTATCCGCGCCTGGAAGTGGTCTATACGGCCGACAGCGGAAAGAAGATAAGGAGCGAGATTATCGATGTGGAGGAGTTTATCGCGGTGAAAAGCCCCAAGGCAAAAGGAAAGCGCATCACCACGTTTGCGGTGGAGCGGTTTGACTGGCTGCCCCCGGTGAAGCCCGACCCCGAGCCTGCAGCCCCGGCAGATGAGGCTGACGGACAGCCTGCGGTCGAGGATGTCCCGATAGACGACAGGCTTGGTTTTGCCGAAGGCACCCAGACGCAGTTGTTTTAATCAAGACTGAATGAAAGATGAAGATAGTAGTCGTATTGCCACGGTTCCCGTTTCCGCTTGAGAAGGGCGATAAGCTCAGGGCTTATCACCAGATTGTGGAACTCTCGAAGCGTAACGAAATATATCTGTTTTGTGTGAGCCACAATGCCGTGTGCGAGAGCCAGCTGGCAGCCCTGCGGCCTTATTGCAAGGACATCCGCGTGGTCAAGCTCAACAGGCCGGTGTGCTACAGAAACGTGGTGCGCAACTGGTTTGCTTCCAAGTCGCTCCAGATAGGCTACTGGAATACCAAGCGATCCAAGCGACAGTGCAGGGCATATATCAGCCAGGTGAATCCCGAGGTGGTCTACAACCAGATGGTACGCACCATGCCCCTGGTGGCACGGTGCGACTGTCCAAAGGTGATGGATTTCCAGGATGCCCTCTCGATGAATATGGAGCGCAGGATGGAGCAGGTGGGAGGATTGCGGCGCTATGCCTATCATTTCGAATTCAAGATGCTCCGTTCGTCGGAGTATAACGCTTTCAGCATATTCGATGCCCTCACCATCATCTCGGAGACTGACCGCGATGCCATTCCCCACCGCAACGGGCGCACCATACACGTGGTGCGCAACGGGGTGGATTTCGACACCTTCCATCCGATGGAGTCCCCAAAGGATTTCGCGGTGGTGTTCTGTGGCAATATGCAATATTTGCCCAATGTCGATGCGGCGCAGTTCCTGGTCAGGGAGATAATGCCCATCGTGTGGGAGCGTTATCCGCAGGCACGGGTGGTGCTGGCAGGAGCAACCCCCAAACCGTCGGTCCGCAGGTTGGCGGGCGACAGAGTTTCGGTAACCGGGTCGGTGGACGACATCAGGCCGTTCTATGCCTCGTCGTCCGTGTTCGTGGCGCCGATGCGCATGGGCTCGGGTCTGCAGAACAAACTGCTTGAGGCAATGGCTATGGGTACGCCATGCGTTACCACCCCGATAGCCAATGAAGCCCTTGGCGCGGAGGATGGGACACACCTCCTGTTGGGAGCTACCGCTGCGGAGTTGGCCGAGTGCATCTGCAGCCTGCTCGCTTCGCCACAGCGTGCAGCCGAAATGGTTTCCCGTGCCATGTCTTTTGTGCATGAGAATTTCTCCTGGAAGGCTACGGGACGTGCCCTCGAGCAGGTTCTCGCCACTGCTATTGCATCCCATAAAGAATTGAAACATGTCCAGCTGGAAGACGAATAAAGGAAAATGGCGCAATGCCATTGCTGACATAGACACTGTCCCGGCCAAGCGGCCGACACCACAGGAACGCAATACCATCAGTACAGAACTGCAGCCCGAGAAAGCCATATTGGTGGCTGTGTGTGCGGGGATGCAGACTATGGAGCAGACCGAAGAGTATCTCGACGAGCTGGCTTTTCTGCTGACTACGGCAGGTGGCGTGGAAATGAAGCGGGTGGTGCAGAAACTCGAGCGGCCCGACCCTCGCACTTATATTGGCAGCGGAAAGCTGGAGGAAGTGAAGGAGTATTGTCAGGCTCTGGAGGCCGATATTGTTGTTGTCGATGACGAACTTTCACCGGCTCAATTGCGCAACTTGGAGAAGGCTCTTGAATGCCGTATACTTGACAGAACAACCCTGATTCTTGATATTTTCGCAAAGCGTGCGCGCACCTCTGTGGCGAAGAAGCAAGTGGAACTGGCTCAATTGCAGTATATGCTGCCCCGGCTTACCCGTATGTGGGCCCACCTCGAACGCCAGCGCGGTGGCATAGGTATGCGAGGACCGGGCGAAACCCAGATTGAGACCGACCGCCGCCTGATTAAGGAGAAAATAGCTCTCCTCCGGCAACAGCTCCTTTCTGTCGACAAGCAGAAGACACTCCAGCGCAAAAGTCGCGAGAACATGGTCAGGGTGGCGCTGGTAGGCTACACCAATGTGGGGAAATCCACCTTGATGAACCTCCTCTCCAAAAGCGATGTCTTTGCCGAGAACAAGCTCTTTGCCACTCTCGACACCACTGTGCGCAAGGTGGTCATCGGCAATCTGCCGTTCCTGCTTACCGATACGGTTGGCTTCATACGCAAACTTCCCACCCAGCTGGTCGAGAGTTTCAAGTCCACGCTCGACGAGGTGGTGGAGGCCGACCTGCTTCTCCATGTGATCGATATTTCCCACCCTTCCTATGAGGAGCAGATTGCTGCGGTCAATCGCACGCTTGAAGAAATTGCTGCTGCCGATAAGCCCACTATCCTGGTGTTTAACAAAATCGATGCCTATACCTATGTGGTCCTTCCCCCGGACGACTTGGGTCCTGCAACCAAGGCCAATTGGACGCTGGACATGTTGCGTGAGAGCTGGATGGGCAAACAGGGCAAGTCGGTATTCATCTCGGCAGCCAGCAAAGAGAATATCGAGGCCTTGAAGTCCATGCTCTATGACGAGGTGAGTCGTATTCATGCTGTGCGGTATCCTTACAACAACTTTTTATACTGACCTACTATGAACAGACAAGAAACATTTTCTGTTATCGGGATGAAGTGCGAGCATTGCAGCTCGAAAGTGGAACAGGCCTTGTGCGCTCTTGACGGTGTGGCGGAAGCCCGTGCCAACCTTGCCGACCACAACGTGGCTGTGGTTTATGACCCCTCGAAGGTCAACCCGCTAACCATGCAGGAAGCGGTTGAGGATTGCGGCTTCCAACTCGTCATCGGTTGAGCATGGAGACCGCCACTTTGCCCGTAGTGGGCATGATGTGTGCCTCATGTTCGGCCAATGTGGATCGTGTGCTTCGTGAACTGCCAGGGGTGGCTGATGTCTCGGTGTCGTTGCCGGGACGTACAGCCCAAATCGTATTTGACCCTGCGGCCGTTACATTAGCCGATATGCGGGCTGCGGTGGCTGCTGCAGGCTACGAACTGATAGTCGAAAAGGAAGCCGATGTGGAGCACATCCACCGTCAGGCCTATCTCGATTTGCGTCGGCGCATGTGGCTTTCGTGGCTGTTTTCGCTTGGGGTTATGGCTCTTTCGATGCTCCGCCTGCCATTTCCCCCGTTGCTTGTCAGTGTGCTGCTGCCGCTCATGGCAGCTGCTTCGATGTTTTTATGCGGTCGGCAGTTCTACTGCACTGCATGGAAACAGCTGTGCCATCGCTCGGCCAATATGGACACCCTCGTGGCACTCTCCACTGCCATCGCTTTTCTCTACAGCCTGTGGCTCACCTGTTCCGGTGCCGAGCATGCCTGGTACGACTCGGTAACGATGATCATCAGTTTTGTGCTGACAGGCAGGCTGCTTGAGGAGAAGGCCAAGAACCGCACTTCCTCGGCCATACGTGCCCTTATGGGGCTGCGGCCCCGCACTGCGCATCTGATTGTCGATGGCGAGGAAAGCGAAGTGCCCCTGAGCACCATCCAGCCGCTCGACCTCGTGGTAGTGCGTGCGGGCGATGCCGTGCCGGTCGATGGCGAGGTGCGTTCGGGTGAGGCTCGGGTTGATGAAAGCATGATTAGCGGAGAACCTCAGCTTGTTGGCAAGGCCAGGGGCGACCGCCTGCTGGCCGGCACCCTGGTGAAGCAGGGCGAAGTGCGTATGCGTGCCCGCCAAGTGGGTGCCGACACGGTGCTTTCGGGCATTATAAGCATGGTGCAGCGGGCACAGGCCAGCAAGGCTCCAGTGCAGCGCATCGTCGATCGGGTGGCACTGGTCTTTGTCCCCGTGGTTTTGGGGCTTTCGGCGCTCACCTTTGCCGGATGGTTGCTCACGGGCTCACCCTTGGCCGTGGCTCTCATCCATGCCGTTTCGGTGCTTGTCATCGCCTGTCCCTGCGCCATGGGGCTGGCCACCCCCACCGCACTGATGGTGGGCATAGGCAGGGCGGCCGGAATAAACATTCTCGTCAAGGACGCCACCGCCCTCGAGCTTCTTTGCAAGGTGGACACCCTCGTAACCGACAAGACGGGCACGCTCACTATCCCCACTCTCGCCACTGTCCCCGCCGTTGGCGACGGGCTCGACCTCGACAGCCGCGAGAGCCTCAAGCCCCATGCCGTCGAGGCTATAGCCCTCTTGCAAGCCCGCGGAGTCGATGTGTGGATGGCCACCGGCGACCGTCCCGACGCCGCCGCCTACTGGGTCCAAAAGGCGGGCATCGGGCATTTTATCAGCCAGGTGCTTCCGCAAGACAAAGAGGATCTTGTGCGCCGTCTGCAGTCCGAGGGGCACAGGGTGGCCATGATTGGCGACGGCATCAACGATTCCCAGGCCCTGGCCGCAGCCGATGTCAGCATTGCCATAGGTCGTGGCACCGATGTGGCGATGGAGGTGGCGCAGGTAACCCTCATTGGCGACGACCTTCGCCAGCTGCCCCGAGCTATGCACCTCTCGCAGCGCACCGTGCGCACCGTGCGGCAGAACCTTTTCTGGGCTTTCGTCTACAATGTGGTCTGCATTCCCCTGGCAGCCGGCTTGGTGCCCGGGGTGCACATCACACCCATGATTGCCTCGGCCCTGATGGCGTTCAGCTCGGTCAGCGTGGTGCTCAACAGCCTGCGGCTGGCCCGGACGGGGCGAGGCGGCTGCTAACGGCTTTCGGGGTGCAGGTGCAGGTAGAGGGTCGAGGCCTTGGCCGGGCCGATGGCTGCTGCAAGGTCGTCGCGTGTGAGCTGCTCGATTTGCCTGACGCTGCCAAAGCGCAGCAGCAGGTCGTGGGCAGTCTTCTCGCCTATGCCGGGAATGTCGGTCAGCGCGGTGCGGAAGGTCCCCTTGCTGCGCTTCTCCTTGTGGAAGGTGATGGCGAAGCGGTGTACCTCGTTCTGTATTTGCTCCATCAGGTGGAACAGAGGGTCGGTGGGCTTGATGCCCACCACCTTGATTTCGTCGCCTTCGCCGCCGAAGCATAGCAGTTCGTTGGTGCGGTGGCGGTCGTCTTTGGCCAGGCCGGCAATGGGTATCGGCAGGCCGAGGTCGTCGCGCAGCACGCGGCGTGCCACCTCCATCTGTCCGGCACCGCCGTCTACAATCAGCAGCTCGGGCAGCGGCTGCCCCTCGTCGCGCAGGCGCTTGTAGCGGCGGTGGATCACCTCGGCCATCGATGCATAGTCGTCGGGGCCTTCCACCGTCTTGATGTTGAACTTGCGGTATTCTTTGCGGTTGGGCTTGCCGGCGGTGAAGCGCACCATGCCGGCCACCGGGTAGGCTCCTTGTATGTTCGAGTTGTCGAAACACTCGATGTTCATCGGCAGCCGTGGCAGGTCGAGCGCCTTTTGCAGGCGTTCGAGCAGGCGCACCGCCTGCGGGGCGGCATCGCCCTGCGTCAGAGCCCGCTGGTGGCGGCATTGCTTCTGGTAGCTCTCCACGTTGCGCAGCGACAGCTCCAGCAGCTTGCGGCGGTCGCCGCGCGGGTCTACTGTCTGCCGCAGGTATTGCTCGGGCAGGTCGGGCACGGCCATCTGCACCACCACCTCGCCGGCCGTGCTCCCCGTCTGCTCGTGCAGGGCGGGAATCACCGTGGCCAGTATTTCGCTGTCGCTCTCGTCGAGTTGCTTCTTCACCTCGTTGCTGATGCTGTAGATGATGGCTCCGTGCTTGACGCGCATCATGTTCACGTAGGCGTAGCGCTCGTCGCTGAGCACCGTTACCACGTCCACGTCCTTCACATTGGTGTCCACCACCGTCGAGCGGCTTTGGTACTCCTCGAGCAGGTGTATCTTGCGTTTTACGCCTTCGGCCTCCTCGAAGCGGAGTTCCCGGGCCAGCGCAAACATCTCCTGCTTCATCTCGTCCACAATGCTGCCGAAGTCGCCTTTCAGTATGCGGCGAATGTTCTCCATCGTGGCCAGGTAGTCCTCGCGGCTTTGCAGCCCCGAGCAGGGGGCGCCGCAGAGGCCTATCTGGTGTTTCATGCAGGGGCGGCTGCCCAGGGCGTTGCAGGTGCGGTAGCGGAAGAGCTGGCGGATGATGTCCTGCAGCTCGCGCAGTATGCGCCCGTTGGGGTAGGGGCCGAAGTACTGCCCTTTGAGGCCGCGCCTCCGGGTGAAGAGCAGGCGCGGATAGTCTTCGTCGGTGATGCACAGGTAGGGGTAGGTCTTGTCGTCCTTGAGCATCGAGTTGTAGCGGGGCTGGTAGCGCTTGATGAGGCTGTTTTCCAGCAGCAGGGCGTCCACCTCGGTGGCCACCACCGTTACCCGTATGTCGCGCACCGAGCGCACCAGCATCTTAATCTTTGCGCTCTTGTCGTCGTAGTGCGAGAAATAGCTGCTCACCCTCCGCTGCAGGTTGCGCGCCTTGCCCACATAGATGACCTTGCCCTCGGCGTCGAGGTGCTGGTAGACCCCGGGGCTTTCCGGGATGGTCTTCAGCCGCATGGCTATGTGCTCGATGTTGGGGTTGATGCTGGCGTCGATCATCGTCGGGACGGTTTGCGGAGGCTCTAAAGGTTGTAGTCCAGTTTGGTGCGGTCTATGTGCACCCCCACCGAGTGCACGCCTTCGAGGTCGTACTGCGAGGTGGCCTGCCCGATGTCGATGCGGTGGGTTCCGGCGTTGTTGAAGCTGAAATAGCTCCTGATGCGGTGGCGCACCCGCATGTAGCCATCTTCCATCTCGCCGCGCCAGCGGCCGTTCTCTTTCAGCGGTATCTCGGCGTAGAACATGCGGTGCTCGCCCGCCGGGCTGTAGATGTTCACCGTCAGCGGCAGGCTTTCGTAGCGGTAGAGCGCCGTGTCCACCGAGGTGATCCTGTTCAACATCGATGCCAAATCGCCCATGGGCAAGGATCAGGACGCCATCCTGCGGGTGTTTACCA
>ERZ842401.7236-NODE-7236-length-11457-cov-4.853096_pt1 | contig 11457 bp, 9 predicted proteins | sample MGYA00521270_ERZ842401 | MGnify/ENA primary metagenome ERZ842401 (study PRJEB31892, sample SAMEA3878208) | bioreactor metagenome | biome: Moose rumen | place: Sweden | collected 2011-10 | study: EMG produced TPA metagenomics assembly of the PRJEB12797 data set... | reverse complement strand
GACGTACTTTTCCGTGACGTACTCTCCGAATTCGCCTGCCATAAACGCAGAGCCGTTACCCATTGAGTCGGCACCTTCGCTGCTGTGAATATCCTTGTAGCAGCACCACGTCGGATCTCTGCTTCAACTCTGCCGGGATATATCCGACTGCGATTATACGATCAGGAATCAGACGTTCCGTCATCTCAAAAAAACCGTTCAGGAAACGCTTCCTCGAATACTTGTTAAAATAACATCCGTTGCCGGAGACTGCTACCGTTCCGCCGGGGCGAAGACCGTCAAAGCACCACAAATAACTTTCCTGATCAGACCAACTGACGGTCGGGATAATTTTAATGTTATTGCATTGCATCCAAAACGCAAGCGCACGGTTACGGAAGCAATTCCAGATCTGAACGGCTCTCGGTAAATCGCCGTAAAGACTAAAATCCGGAGTTATGACGCCTTCAAAACTTTTCAGTAAATTAAGATATTTGTTCGGTTGCTGCCAGACGCATTCAAAGTTAAAATCTTCGGCGAAAAAATGAAGGAAAAGTCTCTAAAGGTGCTGCTATAGGCACTGCCGTTGGAGTGGGTGTGGCAGCCGCTGTCGGAGGAGCCGCAGCCGGTGCCACCGTCATCAGCGACGCGCTTGGCAGGAAACACTACGACCTCAGCGACGATGACGACGATAATATCATCGACGAGCCTAATGGCAAGGACGACAACGGTTACTATGATGACGACAAGGACCTCGATAACAGAAACGACAATGACGAGGTGGCACCTCGCGAGGAACGTCGCCGCGACGACGAGAACTTCCGCGACGACGAGAACTTCCGCGACGACGAGAACCGCCGCGACATCAACAATCCCAGGAGAGGATATGACAATAATGGCGACGACATCGACGGCAGGACCGACGCTATCATCGAGCGCGACCAGATTGATGTTGACATCCCCGAAGGAGAGTGGCAACCGGTGGGGTGGCGCACCGTCACCGATGAGGACGGAAACGAGGTGACAGGTATGCTCTTTGAGGACGGCAACGGCGGATATGTCGTTATCATAGAGGGTGAGCCGGGTTCGGGCATCTACGACGTGGCGATGAACCCCAACAGCGGTGAGATGCTGCCCATCTCCGACCAGCTCGCCTACACCCGCGGCGACCTGGAGGCAATGATAGATCCCGACGGCGGATACATGGCCCCTGGCGACGAGGACCGCATGTTTGCCGAGAATCCCGACATCGACAAAGACATCATTATCACCGACAATGGCGACCTCACCGCGCAGAGCGACATGCCCGATGATGGAGGAGACACCTACTATGAAGATGGCGGCTATTATGACGGTACTCCCGATGAGGACGTTATTCTTGATGACCAGACCGACATCATCACCGACGACGGTATTGTCATGACCGACGACATCATCACCGACGACGACAGCATCATCATGGACGATGACGACTTCATCATAGACGATGAGCAATATGCCATGGTTGATGAGGAGGTGATTGTCGATGACGAGGAGCTGGAGCAGTATCTCGGCGACGATGAGATGGCAGAGGTCAACGACGACCCTGTGGAGTTTGTTGACGACAGCCAAGACCTGATGGCCGACACCGCCGGCTACATGCCCGAGGACACCTACGACGACTCAATGGAAATGGATGCCGACCTCTATGACGACGGAGGCATCGACATAGTGTAAAGAAGATGGTTTTTTACTATGAATCAAGAAAACAATAACCTACCAGAGCAAACCAATCTCAAGTCAGTGACCTGCAGTCACTGCGGCAAGAGATTGAATGTGAGAGTGCCGACGATACCGGGACGATACAAATTCAACTGTCCGCAATGCATGGAGAAGGTGTCGTTTGTGGTACCGGCAGCACCTGGCATAGAGCGCAAGGTGCTGAAGTCCGACGTCCTCGACGACAGGGTGATTTCACGCCGCTTGCCCAGAAATGTCAAGCCCGCCATGCCACAGGGGACCAGTGCTCCGGCATCTATACCCCAAGGCGACACACCATTTATCCCTGTGCTGGGAACGCCGGAGATGGTTCATGGCAAGGATTACTACAAAGTGACGAATGTGGCGCAGGTGGGACGTCAATACCGCTTCGAGTGCCCTGGCTGTCACAAGGATATTGTGATTAATCCGCAGGTGGCGGGTAAGACCATGCAGGTGAAATGCTCGAAATGCGCCACCGTGGTAAGATATAAAACGGCGGCAGAGGGAGCCGAAACTCCTAGTCCTAAAACTCCACCACCACTCCCACAGCAGTCTAATGACGCGGAGCAGCGCACTGTACGTTTAGGCAACTATGGCGACAAGAGAGAGCGGGCGGGACATGCGGAGCTACCTTCTCCTCATGATTTCACCTTCAAAAAACCACATGGCATGCTATGCTGGAAAACCGGCTCGCTCATGAAGCGCACTAAGGTCTATAATCTGCTTCCTGGTCGCAACGTCATTGGGCGCTTCGACCGCGATATGCCAAGCGATGCGATGATTAGTGGCGATGATGAGATGAGCCGCCAGTCGATAGAAATCAATGTGTTCCAAAAACAAGGCTTTCACGACCACATCTATGAGCTCAGGATTCTTCGTTCCACCAACACAATCTATATCAATGGTCGTCCCGTGGACAATAAAAGAATAGTTCATCTGAGCTATGGCGACACCATACGCATGGGCAAGACTAATATCTCTTTTATTAAAGTTGCCGATAACAGATTATGAAAATCTCTACAGCAGTAGGTCATTCTTTTCATCAGATAGGCGAGCGCGACAACCAGGAGGACTCGCGCTTTCCCGATGCCGACCGCAGCCGCAAGGGACAGATGTTCTTTGTCGTGTGCGACGGGATAGGGGGCAGCGAGAGAGGAGAGCTGGCAAGCAGCATCGTGGCGGCGCACTTCGGCAAGAGGCTCTCGAAGATGAACCTCAACGAGAGCTTTGGCGACAAGCAGATGCTCGAGGTGCTCGACGACGCTTATATCGCCCTCGACAATGCCGCCAACGACAGCAACCGCGACATGGGTACCACGCTCACCATGCTGTGTTTCCATGCCGGGGGATGCGTGATGGCGCACATTGGCGACAGCCGCATCTATCACATCAGGCCACAGCAAGGCATCATCTATCGCAGCTATGACCACTCCCTCGTCAACCAGCTGCTGCGCATAGGGCAAATCACCCCCGAGGAGGCCGCTGTCTTCCCCGACACTAACGTGATAGTGCGGAGCATGGGACCCACCGAGAGCGACCAGCGGCGGCACATGGCAACGGTGTGCTATTCCACCGACGTCAAGGAGGGGGACTATTTCGTGCTTTGCAGCGATGGAGTGCTGCACTGCGTCACCGACGAGGAGCTGGTGGAGCTGCTCTGCTCACCGCTCAGCGACGAGGAGAAGGTGGCGGAGCTGGCTAACGTGTGCGCTTCCAGCCCCGACAACAACACCGCCTGGGTGGTGCGCATCGAGCATGTGGAGCTCACCGCCGAGGAGCAGGAAGCGGCGCAAACCGGTAACGTGTCGGTGCCCACGCTTCGCGACCTCGAGTCGGTGACCCGCGGCAAGTCCACTTTAATGACCCGCTTCCGCAAACTGTTCTCGTAGCACTCGCTACACATTATATATAATATCTTGTTGACAAGGAAGCAAGGAAACAAGAAAACAAGAAAACAAGAGAACAAGAAAACAAGGACACAAGAGAACAAGAAAACAAGAGAACAAGAAAACAAGGAAACAAGAGAACAAGGACACAAGAGAACAAGAGAACAAGAACACAGGGACACAAGGACACAAGGACACAAGGACACAAGAAAATGGCAATGGTGTCGGTAATGTATTGCGCCACGTTGTGGCGTATGCCCCCTCCAGTAAATATAAAAAACTTTAAACTCTAAACTCTAAACTAAAATGAGACGATATACATTATTTATTTTGACATTGGCACTGGCAGTGACATTCACTACAGCCGGTGCGCAGAAGAAGGGTTCTGCAAGCAACAACAAGAAAACCGAGAAAGCTGTTGAGAAAACTCCGCTCCAGCAGCTGCATGACCGTGCCGCTAGTGGCGACGCCGAGGCGATGCTCTTGCTTGGAAAGGCCTATTATCAAGGGTCGATGGGAGCAGAACAGAGCTATGAGATGGCGGCGAAGTGGTTTCAGGATGCCGCCGAGGTGGAGACCCCTGCGGCAGCGCCTTTCAGCGCCGAGGCTAAAGGGTGGCTCGGACTGCTCTACTACAACGGCGAGGGCGTGAAACAAGACCTGGAGCGTGCCAAGAGTCTCTTCCTCATCGCCACCAAGGGAGGCTTTGAAGGGCTGGTGGAGACGTTCGACGAGATGGCTAAGGAGGGCGACATCTTTGCGTGCCGCTTCATGCAGGAGTGCTACGATAAGGGCGTGGGCGTGAAGCGCAACACCGACAAGGCGGCAGAGTATCAACGTCTTGCAGCCGATGCCGGCGACGAGGAAAGCTACATGCCGGCAGGGCTTTATCTCTACAACAACGGCAAGCATGGCGACGCCTTCCGCTACTTCGCCAAGGCCGACTCGCTAGGAAACATCAAGGCGTCCTACTTTTGCGGTCTCATGCTCTTAGATGGCGACGAGGGAGTGGAGCAAGACAAGGCTAAGGGATTGGCACTCTTGCAGAAAGCTGCCGCCGAGGGGCATGTGGCGGCAAACCTCAAGCTCGGCGAGGGATTCCTCTATGGCAACGGCGTGAATATTGACAAGGAGAAAGGCGCGAGCATGATAAAGGTGGCTGCCGAGAAGGGCAACAACAAGGCGCAGTGGCTGCTCGCCAACTGCTACCGCCTGGGAGAGGGATTGCCACGGAACTATACCCTCGCGGCGCAGTGGATGTCGCTGGTGGCGCAGGGCAACAGGGCGGCGGAGTATAAGACGCTCATCGCCGACCTCAAGCAGAGGAACGACCCGTTCTACTCCTATCTCAAAGGTCTATATGAATACAACATCACTGGCAACTGCGACGCAGCTATCGACCTCTTTAAGGCGGTGGAGAAAGCGGGAGTGACCGACGGCACCACCTTGCAGGGCGTGGTGCTCACCAACAAAAACTACACTAAGCGCGACATGAAGAAAGCCGCCAAGGCGTTTGACAAGGCGTCTAAAGACAGTCCGCTCGCTTGCTACTATCTCTCCTATCTCATGGAGAGCGGAGAGGGCGTGAAGAAGGACGCTAAAGGCGCACTTGAGATGCTCACTAGGGCTGCCGACGGCGGATGCGCAGTGGCACAGTGCCGACTCGCCGACAAGTACGTCAAGGGCAGCGGTGTGGGCATGGACGTGGAGAAGGCAGCTAAGTACTACCTCCTCGCCGAAGCGCAGCACGCTCTCTCTCCCGATGCCGCCAAGCAGCTTGCAAAGCTCTACGAGAGCGGCATAGCCAAGCTCCCCGAGGGAGAAGATCTACAAAAACACATCGACAACCTCAACAAGACAAAAGAAAACAACTCGCTACTCAAAATGCTCGCAGGAACCAAATTTTGAAGTGGAATTTCCACTTCAAAATTTGGAGTTTAGAGTTTAGAGTTTAGAGGGACTATGTAGGGTCAGGGCATGCCCTGACCGCCCCCCGCGCGGCAGGAGAATCGCCACCGCCTGGCGTAATGCGGACACGGCACACGCTGCACACGGTGAACGCCGCTCTCATATTTGAGAGTGCCATACACGCCGTTGCCTGTGACGCTGAACACAATCTCCTTGTAGCCTCCCGCAGCTCCCTCGCTGCAACTCGACATCTCGATTTTCCAGCCCCGGCTCTCGCAATAGCGGGTGTACATGCGAGCCAGGTCGCCGGCAAAGAGGGCAGCCTCGTCGCCGCCTGTGCCGCCACGAATCTCGATGATGGCGTTTTTCGAGTCTTCAGACGGATTACTTCTTCTCTTCTCTTCTCTTCTCTCTTCTGCATTCCTCTTTTCCTCTTCTTTTCACTTCCTCTTCTCTTCCTCTCCTCTTCTTTGTCACAATCCGTTATGTGGGTCGTGAGGTAACACCTCACGAGATAGATTATTCTCATGTTTTAACTTTATGATACTATGCCTTTAACCGATGAACTGAAACGGTGGCTTGATGCTCACCCTGAGCTGCGGTCGTCGCCGGGGAAGCGTCAGCGCAAGGTGGGTCACGACTACCGCAGCCGCTGCATCTACCTGGTGACGTTGTGTGTTGATGGCCGCGACCGTATGCTAGGGGAGCTGAGTGCTCCCGACGAGTATCACCGCATTCCGCATGTGGTGCTCAGTGCGTTGGGGAAGGTGGTGCTCAAGGTTTGGAATGACATCCCCTCGCATTACCCTGCCGTGCGTGTGCTGAAGCTACAAGTGATGCCCGACCATGTGCATGGCATCTTGTTTTTCACTGAGCCAGTGCCTTATCACTTGGGGCAAGTGATAAATGGTTTTAAAAAGGGCTGTAACGATGCCGTGAAGGCTAGTAGCGATGGCAGGTTCCGCAAGTTGTGGGAAGACAGTTATGACGACACTATCTTGACCGACAAGTGGCAACTGAAACACATGACTGATTACCTTGCCGACAATCCCCGGCGGTTGTGGGTAAGGAATCACAATGGCGAGCTGTTCACCAAGATGAGGGTGACGGTAGCCGGCAGCGATGCCATGATGATGGGAAACGCGCATCTGCTGAGCTATGAGAAGAAGCTATATGTGCAGTGCACCAACAGGCTGAGCGGCGAGGAGCTGGAGCAGAGGAAGCGTAACTTCATCGCGAAGTGTGAGGAGGGTTATGTACCCGTCACAGCGGGCATCAGCAAAGTGGAGAAGGCTGTGAAGAACTGGGCTCTTGAGAATGGCCATGAGATGATACTGGTTACCGATGATGGAATGGGGGAGCTGTGGAAGCCCACTGGACGACTGTTTGACGCTTGTGGCAATGGCAAGCTCCTGATAGTGGCGATGGGGCAGCCTCACCGCTATTCTCGCACTATAAAGCGCGAGGTGTGCCTGATGCTCAACGAGAAAGCTCTAGCGATAACTGAAGGGAGGTTCTCTCATTCGCAAGGCGGCGCCTTGCGAGACTCATCTCATTCGCAAGGCATCGCCTTGCGAGAAGTGGACTGATTGTGACGCTTGGTCTCAATCTTTTTTCTTTTTCTTTCTTTTTCTATCTTCATTTTTTTCCTTATTTTTGTGGCGATATTTTAAAGAATTGAGTCCACTTTAAAAAGTCGCTTTTTGACGAAAATCAAACAAAAACAACAAAACAACACAAATCTAACAAACTTTATATCAATAAAATAGAATTCGTTATAATTCGTTTAATTCGTGTGCTTTTATTTTTTAAAGTGGACTCTAAACTCAAGTTTCTAAAGAAATATATATCAATCGCTATTAATCCATAATCGATTGTTGTTCAGCCTCTTCGAGGTTGGGATTGAGGGCTTGCAGCACCCCATGTTTTACCCCTCTGGGGTAATCGCCTCTTCGAGGCTAACAGTCACATCTACAACCAAGTAGCACATTAGAAACTTGAGGAAAACGGATGACGGATGAGAACACCAGGTGTTTTGCTATTGATTTCAAGAAAATTTTCATCCGAAATCCCTAATCCGAACTCCGTAATCCTCAAGTTTTGAAGTGTTTATCACTTCCGAAACTTGAGAATCATAGAATTTAGAGGTGTCGGCTGTTAACCTTTGTAGAGTTTTTGTCATAAAGGGTGTAAAAGATAAATTATCTACATCAAAAAAAATAATACAATCATGTTAACAACAGTAAGTGATATGAGAACTTCTATTTTTAGTAAGACCATTATGGCACTATTATTTGCCATATTCGTATCATCAGCCGGCATTAGCGTTGATGCAAAAGTTAAGAAGCACAAGAAGAACAGTAAACAAACTTCTACCGCAATGCCAGCAGGGTATAGCAAGGCTTTAGTTAATAAGGCGAAAGCCGGTGACACCTACGCACAGGTGCAATTAGGCATGTGCTATGAGCAAGGCGATGGTGTTCAAGCCGATGAAAAGAGTGCTTTATATTGGTACGATAAAGCCGCAGCAAAAGGCCATCCCTATGGCCAAGCACTTGCAGCAATGATGTATCTTCAAGGCAGAGGAACAGAAGTAAATGAAGCCAAAGCCTTTCAGCTGGCTCAATCTTCGGCAAATAAGTCTAATGCTTATGGAGAGTATGTTCTTGGCGCATGCTATCTATACGGATTAGGTGTCGAGCAGAATGTAAAAAAAGCATGGGATTGGCTGATGAAAGCATCTAACCAGGGTGTTGAATATGCCAAGAATACTCTAAATGAGATTCTGGCAGATGAAGACTTGGCATTTGAGGCAACATACGATTATAAAGATTGGAATTCTGATAGTAAAGCATGGGCAAAAGCCAAATCATTGAATACAACTAATGCTTACCTTAAGTACCTTGAGCTATATCCAGAAGGTCTTCACACAGCCGATGCAAATGATGCATATGTAGAAGCGTCTATTGATAAAGCGCTGAAAGGCGAATACTACAATTTGCCACAATATGAAAAAATCAATAACACATATGGCACAGAGTCAACAAGTGAAATACAAAATAAGACTGATTACAGAATTGAGGTCCTATTTAGTGGACCCGAAAAGAAGCGTGTTGTGATAAATAAAAATGAGACTAAAAGTACCGTCCTAAAAAATGGCTCTTACAAAGTTGTCGCCAAAGCACTTAATGGCAATGTTGGCAAATATTATGGAACAATGAAATTTGATGGTGGGGTTTATAGTGGATATTTTTATATTACCTCTTCACCTCGCTGATGCATAAAGAATTAATAATGAACTGGGCAAATAGTAATCTCTAATTATAAGTGTTTATGGAACCTAAACTTTTGAAGTTTTTTGATAATGAGATAAATGCTATAGACATCAAGGTAAGACTTGAAGAAGCCGGCATTAAATGTGTGTTGCACAAAGAGCCCAAAACTGTGGTAAATGTGTTGACTGACCCCACCGAAGATGGAGTTGCTGTATATGTCGATAAGAAAGATTATGCCGAGGCAAAGGCTGTCCTTGACTCTTATGAGCTGGAACTGGAAAATGCGCTTTTCGCTGAAAATGAGAATTATATGGATTCGGAGTCCCAGGTCATTGATGATCCCTATATGCTTAACAATGCAGAGTATGGAAATACTGATAATGCAATAATAGATAATGAGCAAGAAGAGGAATATGACTGGGAAGCAGCCGAAGCTAACGAACAATGGAAACAATCGGGCAAGCAAATACTTTATGGACTTTTATGGGGAGTTGGAGGTGCACTTGTTTCGATAATAACCTATGTTAATGCTGCCACATCGCCAACTGGTGGGCATTTTATCATTGCTTGGGGAGCCGTGCTTTATGGAATAACTCTTATTTTCAAAGGGTTAGACTACCGCTTGTCTAATTCCAAACCAGATGGTGATAGTTGCTCAGAAGAAGAAAGACGAGCAAAGAAGAAAAAGAGGCGCTGGCTCCTTGGATTAGTGGTTATTGTTGCCATAGCAGCTATTGTTTTATTTAATACCAAAGATAATAAGAAATCGAATGTTGACACGCAAGTGATAGAACAACGTGAAAAAACAGCATTAGCCGACTATAATAAACCGCAATACATAATAGATGAGAGTCTAATGGAAGATGGCGAGGTGACAAATGGGCAAATAATCTTCAAGCGACCGGAGGGTTACATGAAGAAATATCCTCTTGACCCTGAACTGCCTAACGGATACTACGGATATCACATTTCCAACAACAAGAGAGCCGATGGGTGGGAGCTCTTTGTGAGTTCCTCAATAGCTGATTCTGAACCAACAGATGAAGACCTCAACCAGTTGACTAAGAGTTGGGCACCTGAATGGACGAAACAATGCAAGATGTCAACAATAAAAAATGCAGTTCATAATGAGAGAATTGGACGAGTTTTTGAGCGTGAATACAAGTATTCACATGCGGGTTCACAAGACATAAAAGAAGAGATTGTTGTAATTTACAACAAGCAATTTTCAAAAGTATGCGTTATCGCCGCTTTTGAAGCTTATGGCAAATCAGCTCCAGTCAAGTCAATAAAAGAAAGTCTCAAGTTTTATAATACAATAAAAGAATAAGTGTCATGCGCAAAACTAAAAAAACAAGAATGACTCTATTATTATCTTTAATGATAATAGCATTAATGACTGGCTGTGCTAACAATGAGTCGCGAATTAAATTACAGAAATTAGTCGATGACTTAGACAACCATTGTCCCATAAAGTATGACATCGCAACATGCGTCGGAGCCAGAATAATTGACGATGAAATGGTTGTAAATTATGTTTATGATGAAAATTTCATAAATTTAGACGTATTAGAGCAGAGACCTGATTTCACCAAACGCTTTGGCTCTATGCTATTTAACGAATCGGGAAGCGAAGAGCTTTTTAAATTGCTTATCGCATCGGGTTGTGGCTATAAGGTCATATACAAAGGCTCTATAACAAAGAAAGAGACCGTTATTCATTTCAGCAATGAAGATATAATAGAGATAAGAAAACATCCACAAAGTGTGTCTGATTTACTCGATTGGCAAATAGAGATAACCAAATCTATGCTTCCGAAACAATTCGACGAACTTGGAGATTTTGTTAGCTTGGAACAAGACAGCATTTCGGTTTCCTTTATTTATTCAATCAATGAAGAAAAAGTGAGCATGAAGCAACTTCAAGCCGCTAAAGATGAGGTCGCAACTGAGCTTAAGACAGAACTGAAAGAAGAATTGACATCGCCTAAATCCACCTCAAAACCGTTATTAATGCTTGTTATTAAAGCAGGAAAAAATCTTCGATATGTCTATAAAGGCAACAAAACAGGAAAAACAGCATCAATTGACATCTCAAACCAAGAACTAAAAGAAATCGCTGGCGTATACTAGACTATCTGCTGTGTAATATCATTCTCTTTTGTTGAGAAACAGTTTCCCATCAGCGTTTTTGCAACTGTTCAGCGATTCTTGTGCGTTTAGGTTGACACCCTGTGAGCGTCGAAGACGCTGGGCGGGTCGAAGACCCGACTTTGTGCTTAAGACCATGCCAGAACCCAAAAGGGGGTCGCAGCTTGGTCCAAAGACTATCAATCTGAAAAGTGCGTCGAAGACGAACTTCACCCGATTGCTCGCCAAGCGAAAAGTCTAAAATTCTGACTGCTTTGAAGTTCGCCTACGGCGCACATCATTGCTTGTATCAATGACCAAGCTGCAAGGGTCTTCGACCCTCTTGCATGGTCTTTCAGATAAATAGCCTCTAACGAGGCATTTAGCGTCTTCGATGCAATCGCTGAACAGAGTTACGCGTTTTTGCAACATGTTGTAAAAATGTGAAAAATAGACAGGAAAAAATTCATGCTATGTAACAAATTAGTTGTATTTTTGTAAAAAACTTAAGTTTCTAAAGTAGATTTATGCTACCTCCC
>ERZ842401.7234-NODE-7234-length-11461-cov-6.117570_pt1 | contig 11461 bp, 7 predicted proteins | sample MGYA00521270_ERZ842401 | MGnify/ENA primary metagenome ERZ842401 (study PRJEB31892, sample SAMEA3878208) | bioreactor metagenome | biome: Moose rumen | place: Sweden | collected 2011-10 | study: EMG produced TPA metagenomics assembly of the PRJEB12797 data set... | reverse complement strand
TGGTGATTTCCTTCGTTTCGTGCGCCATCTTGGGTCTCATCGCCGGTTTCTTCCCGGCCTTGAAAGCCTCGCGCACCGACCCGATCAACGCATTGAGATACGAATAATCGAGCCATGACGAGAAGCAACCATAACAACGTCGACGAGTTTCTTTCGTTGAAGCGCATTGTCGTCCTTTCGTTGGCCATCACCGGTATCTATTATCTCCTTTATTTCCTGAGCCATTATTTCGGTCGGCCTTCGTTTGCCAACACCAACAACACCGAGATGGTGCGCCAAGAGGCACAGGAAAGCCGGCAAGGCGCGACGGTGCAGTTCGACGAAGCGCAAAGGCATGTAGGCCCTCCGGCGGACCATCCACAGGCGGAGAGGGTTGCGCCTCGGCGACCGAATTTCTTGCTGCTCATCCTGTTCAACGTCCCGTTGACCTTCGTCATGGTCTTCGCGGTGTTCCTCTATAACCGCAAGATCATGGGCCTACCCATCAAGCGGTTTTACGACGAGGTGGCGGCCATCGTGGTGGGCTCGTTGGCAATTGCCATGGCACTGAGCGTGTTGAGTACGCTGTTGCAGCTGTGGGTGTTTCCGCATCCTCCGGGACCGCCTCGGTCGACGATGCAGGCCATCCGAAGAGGCTGTATAGGCGACCTGCCCTTGATGTTCTTTGTCGTCATGGCGTGCTACCTGCTGCGGTCGCTCCACAAGGAAAAGGTCGTGGCCGTCGAAAACGAGACGCTGCGTGCCGAGAACATCCGCACGCGCTATGAAGCCCTGAAAAACCAGCTCGACCCGCATTTCCTCTTCAACTCGTTGAACACCTTGCAGTCGCTCGTTGAACTCGATCCCGACAAGGCCGAGGACTTCATCCAGCAGCTGTCGTCGGTGCTGCGCTACACCTTGCAGGGCAAGGAGGTGACGACGCTTGCCGAGGAACTCGATTGCGTCAAGGCCTATTGCACCATGATGAAGATGCGCTATGGCGACAACCTCAGGTTTGTACACCAAATCGACCACGAGCGATACGACAGTTACCTTGTGCTACCCCTTTCCATCCAAGGCCTGATTGAAAATGCCATCAAGCACAACGTCATCTCAAGCAAGCAACCGCTGACGATACAAGTTGTCACCGACGAAAACGGTCGTTTGGTCATAAGCAACAAGATACAGCCGAAAATCGACCCGGAGGAGGGAAGCGGCATCGGATTGGCCAACCTTGCAGAGCGTTACCGGCTGAAATGGAACGAAAATGTCGATATTTTTGACGACGGAATGAATTTTAGTGTAACTTTGCCCCTCAAAGAAAACGAAAAAGCACTATGAAAGCCCTTATCATTGAAGACGAAATCATGGCCGCCCAGACCCTTCAGAAGCTGTTGGGCGAGGTTAGTCCCGAAACGGAAGTCATCGCCGTGCTGGAGTCGGTCGACGACAGCGTGGCATGGCTTGAAGAGAACCACATGCCCGACCTGATGTTCATGGACATCCATTTGGCCGACGGCTCCTCGTTCTCCATTTTTGAGCGTGTCGACATCACCTGCCCCATCATCTTCACGACGGCTTACGACGAGTATGCCCTCAAGGCCTTTGAGGTGAACAGCATCGACTACCTGCTGAAGCCCATCAGCAAGGATGCCTTGGAACGTGCCATGACCAAGTACCACAACCTGCAAAAGCACGGGAAACGGTCGGTCAGCCCCGAAAACCTCGATGCCTTGATTGCTCAGCTGACCAACATGAAGCATTACAAGAGCTGTTTCCTGCTGCCCGAGCGCGACAAGCTTGTGCCTTTGCCGACGAGCAACATCGCCTATGCCTACATCGACGCGAAGACGGTGAGGATGGTGACGTTTGAGCACAAGTCGTACTACATCAGCCAGACTTTGGACGACCTGCTGGCCCAACTCAACCCGCACGACTTCTTCCGCGCCAACCGCCAGTTCATCGTCGCCCGCAGCGCCATCAAGGACGTGTCCGTTTGGTTTGGCAACAAGTTGGCCATCAATATCACGGTGGAGGCTCCTGAGAAAATCATCGTCAGCAAGGCTCGCGTGGCTGAGTTTAAGCATTGGTTCTCGAATTAATCGAGTGATTTACAGTTGTTTGAGTAGAGAAAGAAAAAAAAGTTGACGAAAATTGTCCAACATAAGGAAAAAGGTTGTACTTTTGCACCCACAAAACGATGCTTCCGTAGCTCAGTTGGTAGAGCACCTGACTCTTAATCAGGGTGTCCAGGGTTCGACCCCCTGCGGGAGTACGATAAAAATCCTCAAAGCTTTTGAGGATTTTTTTTCGTTTGTATTGCAGCGTGTCTTTTATTTTCGTTCCTTTGCAAAAATTAATACTTTACTGCTTTATGAGCTCAGGCTGCTGGGTCACGGCTATATAGCTCGTATCCAAGGCCTGCTTGTCGATACTTCCGCTTTGCTTCAAAAAAATTCCGCTTCAATAGGTGAGGCATTCAAACTTTTTTGCTACTTTTGCCGCCGATTTGTGGTGTCCCCAGCGGACTCAATAGGGAATCGGGTGCAAATCCCGGACAGTTCCCGCTGCTGTGTTGGCCAATCGCTTGCCATTATGTCACTGAAAGCCACAAGCTTTCGGGAAGGCGGCAAAGACGAGGCCTCAGTCAGAAGACCTGCCTCAAGTCGATAGAACAGAGCTTCCGGGAATTGGGGCTGGGTTACTAATCTAATAAGGTGCATGCCCGATGTGGGACTGCATCCGCATTTTAGTTATTCCAACATTATTTTCCAGAAGTTTTGAGGTAAGAAACTAAATGTCAAACCTTTAAAACTTTATTTTTATGCATTACAAAACATTTACGCGATTGTTCCTATTGATGGGAATGATTGGATTGATGTCGGTTCCTTTGCAGGCCGAAGAAGTAACGATTGGTTCGGGGACAGAGACAAATGCTTGGCTTCCTAGTCACTCTTACTACAAGTACTCACTGACACAGCAAATTTATACTGCTGATGAGATTGGTGGAATTGGCACTATCAACAGCATCGCCTTTTTCAATGGTGGTTCAGAGAAAACACGCACCTACGACATCTATCTTGTCAACACTGAAAAAAGTTCCTTTTCTGGGGCTTCCGATTGGATTTCTGTCTCTTCCAATGATTTGGTCTTCAGTGGCAGTGTGACCATGACAGAAAACGCATGGACTACAATCCATTTTACTTCCGCATTTGATTTCGCAGGCGATAACTTAGCCGTTGTTGTAAACGACAAAACAGGAGATTATTCTCAAGGCATGTCATGCCGAGTCTTCACTCCATCTGGCGACCAAGGAGTTGTATCGCTTTATGCTTCAAAAGATGGTAGCGTTAATTATGATTTGTCCAATCCAGGAAACGCATCTGGAACCGTAACTATCAAAAACCAAATCATCTTGGACATTGAAATGGCTTCTGTCACTTGTGCCAAGCCCAAAAATTTCAATGCTGAAAGCATCACCTCTCACACTGCCACTTTAACTTGGACGGCAGGTGCCGAAGGCCAAAGCAACTGGGATGTGTATGTGACAACAGATGCCACAATCGTTCCAGATGAAAACACTACGCCCACCTACCAAGTCACGGAATGCACGAAAGCATTGAATAGCCTTGAAACCCAAACCACCTACTATGCATTTGTCCGTTCCGCTTGCGGCGGCGACGATGGCAACAGCAAATGGGCCAGTACTTCTTTCACTACCACACGCGAAGCTTTAACCATAGATGCAGAAAATCCCTACTCACAAGACTTTGAGGACAATAATGATTGGACATTTGCCAATGGCACTTTCACCAATCAGTGGTGCTGGGGCAGCGCCACCAACAACGGCGGAGAGAAAGCCATGTACATCTCAGATGATAATGGTGTGAGCAATAATTACTCACATTCAGCCCTTGTGGTTTACGCTTCAAAACTGTTTGGCTTCGCACAAGGTACTTACACCTTCTCTTTCGATTGGAGAGCGAATGGTGAAAGTTCTTATGATTTTCTCCGCGTGGCTCTGGTTCCTGGAGACAAAACCTTTACTGCAGGAGGTTCGTTACCTTCTGGAGTCACTGCTAGCGGATTACCCAGCGACTGGATATCACTCGATGGCGGGAGTAAACTCAATCAAAGCAGTGATTGGCAAACTAAAGTAACCGAAACCGCCCTTTCGGGCACCTACACGATGGTCTTCCTTTGGCGCAACGACGGCAGCGGCGGCAGCCAGCCCCCAGCGGCCATCGACAACATCAGCATCAGCTACATGACTTGCCCGAGACCCACCAACCTGACAGCCAGCAATATCGCAAGCCGCACCGCCACGCTTTCATGGACGGAAAACGGCACTGCCGACGGTTGGACGCTTCAGTATGCCACCGATGCCAGTTTCAACACGAACCTTGTGGAAACCAGCGAAGGGTTCACCGTAAACGAAAGCTATGTCGGCTATGGCTTAACCGGCCTTAGTGGTGAAACAAAATATTACGTTCGCGTGAAATCCAACTGCGAAAGCTCGTGGAGCGACGTGATTAACTTCACGACGAATCCTACATGTGTCAAGCCTACCAACGTGACGTCAAACGACATCACTGCCTACAGTGCTGTCATTGGTTGGACCAATGGCGAAGAAGGTCAAGAGGCTTGGGAAATCAGCTACAGCACTACCACGCAGTCGGATCCTGAGAATGGCACCGTGGTTGCCGCCAATGCCAATCCGTATACGCTCACTGGATTGACACCCGAGACTTCCTATTATGTTTACGTGCGTGCCAACTGCGGCGACGAAGACGGCAAGAGCGCTTGGAGTAGCTACAAATACTTTACCACTTTGGCCACTTGCATCAAACCGACCAATTTGACCGCGAGCAATGTCACTTCGTCCACCGCCACCATCACTTGGGCGGCAGGCGAAGCCGACCAAACCGCATGGAATCTGCAATACAAGAAGTCGTCGGACAGCGAATGGACCTCGATTTCGACGGATGCCACCACCTGCAACCTCGAAAACCTTAGCCCTGTCACCACCTACAATGTGCGTGTGCAGGCCGATTGCGGCGATGGCGATTTGAGCCAATGGACAACAGATTCGTTTACAACCACATGCGGAGCTTTGGAATTGCCTTATACCTATGGTTTTGAGGATAATCTGGTTACTACGTCACCCTATAGTTCAAGCAATCCTTTCCCGAAATGTTGGGGTCGTGTCGCCTTTCAATCAGGATACTCTGGCAACTACACTTATTATCCATATGTATTTACGGCCACGACCTCTCAACCTTATGCACATGGAGGAAATGGAGCCAACACCTATTCAGGTCACTCTATGCGTTTTTACCAAACTTCCAGCTCCACAAACGAATGTGCCGTCTTGCCTGAAATCAGCGATGAATATGAAATGAACCATTTGCAAATCAGGTTCTGGGCAGCAGTGCAAAGCTCACAAGGGACACTGAAAATTGGCATCATGGAATCCCAAAACGACGCCAGCACCTTCACCTCAATCCAAGAAGTGACGATTTCAAACACCTATAGTAATGGCTTCCAAGAATTTACAGTTCCTTTCTCGACTTATACGGGAAATGGAAGGTACATAGCTTTCATGTGTGGAACCGGTAGTAGCTATGCGTATTTTTTAATTGATGACATCACCGTGGAAGAAATTCCATCAACCTTCACCAAAGATATTACTGGATATGGCAGTAGCGAAGATGCTTGTTACTATCTTATCTCCTCACCCATCGGAACAGTTGACGTCGAAAATGTGACCAACCTCATAACCAACAGCTACGACCTCTATTACTTCAACCAATCTCAAGATTTGGAATGGCGCAACTATAAGGATTCCCATTTCAACCTCGTCAGCGGCAAGGGCTATCTCTATGCCAATAGCGAAGATGTCACGCTCACATTTACGGGTGTGCCTTACTGCGGCAACGGACAAGTCACCCTGCTCAGAGACGATGACGCCGATTTGCCAGGCTGGAACCTCGTCGGCAATCCTTTTGCCCAAACGGCCTACATCAACAAGCCTTTCTACAAGATGAACCAAGACGGCACCGCCCTTTCGGCCACCACTTCAACGGGCGCCATCGATGCCATGGAAGGCGTGTTCGTGAATGCCGCAAGCGATGGCGAAACGCTTACCTTCAGCACCAGCGAACTTGGCAAACAAGCCGCATCCCTCATGCTGAATGTCACTCAAAAACGTGGTGCTTCGACAAGCTCAGCAACCATCGACCGAGCCATCATCAGCTTCAGCGAAGAAAGCCCACTGCCCAAGTTTCAACTCAACCCGAACCACACCAAGGTCTATATCCCACAAGACGGTAAAGACTATGCCGTGGTGCACGGCGAAGGCATTGGCGAACTGCCGGTCAACTTCAAGGCTGAAGAAGACGGCACCTACACGCTGGCCTTCTCCAGCGAGGACGTTGCGTTCAACTACCTCCACCTCATCGACAACATGACGGGCATGGATGTGGATTTGCTGCAGAACTCAAGTTACAGCTTCGGGGCTCGCAAGTCTGACTATGCCAGCCGATTCCGTTTGGTCTTTTCCGCCAACGGAAACGCGTCCGACGACGATGACGTGTTCGCCTTCTTCAGCAACGACAAGCTCGTCGTCCTCAACGAAGGCAAGGCTACGCTGCAAGTCGTCGATGTGATGGGCCGCGTGCTCTGCACGAAGCAAATCAGCGGCAACGCCGAAGTCAGGCTTAGCCAACCGTCTGGCCTCTACATGCTCCGCCTCACCAATGGCAGCGACGTGAAGGTGCAGAAGGTCGTGGTGAAGTAAAAGTGAGATTCCCCGAGGCCTCGGAGTGGCTTATGCGAGTTTGAGAAAAAAGAAAAATGATGAGTAATTATGAGTAATTAATTGATATTCTTTTTTCGTGAAAGTCGGCGGCATGAGGTCGTCGACTTTTTTTGTTTTTAAACGACCTTACCCGTAACCACATGCCATTGGCCAGATTGGAGGTCGCCGAGAGGTAGGTTCCCGATCTGGGTTCGGATGAGCCGCAACGTAGGGAAGCCTACGGCGGCAGTCATGTGACGCACCTGCCTGTTTTTGCCCTCTATGAGTGTGAGCTTGACCCAACTCGTGGGGATGTTGGCGCGGTAACGGATGGGCGGCACCCTTTCCCAAAGGCTTTCGGGTGGCATTACGATTTCGGCCTTGCATGGCCTGGTGCGGTAGCCTTTGATGGCCACGCCTTTCTCCAATTGTCGCACCGCCTCCATGGTGATTTGCCCATCCACTTGGGCGAGATAGGTGCGGGGATGCGCAAACTTGGGGTCGAGCAGCTTCTTGATGAGCCTGCCGTCGTCGGTGAGCAATAAGGCACCTTCGCTGTCGTGGTCCAAGCGTCCGGCGGCATACACTCCGGGCGGGAACCCGAATTCATCCAAGGCCCGATGCCCTGCCTCGGGAGTGAACTGGCTCAAGACGCCATAGGGTTTGTTGAACAAGATGACCATATCTACTGGATGATTAAGCTCGCAAATCCTTCTGTTGCAAAGGTCTCCAATTGGTTTTGTTCGTTCACGAAGATGTAATACGCTTCCACGCCGTCCATGCTTTCGATGAGCGGCAGCGACCTCTCCATGCCCATCACCATGCAGATGGAGGCTAAGGCGTCGGCCCAGACGGAGCTTTCGGCCAAAACCGTCGCGCTCAGCACGTTGTGCTCGACGGGATAGCCCGTCCTTGGGTCGATGCAATGCGAATAGCGGCGGCCATCGCGTTCGACGTATTTCCGGGTGCTGCCCGATGTCACCAAGCCCTTGTCGCGCAAGGCGATGCGGGTTTGAACCTTCTGCTCTGCATACATGTTTTCGGCGGGCTTCTCGATGCCTACAATCCAAGGGCTGCCGTCGGGCTTGCCGCCACGCGCCATGATTTCGCCGCCCGTGTCGACCAAATAATTGTCGATGCCTCGGCTTTCCAAAAAGGCCGCAATCAAGTCGGAGGTGTAGCCTTGCGCGATGGCGTTGAAGTCGAGCTTCATGTCCGCGTTTGCCTTGACCACTTTCCCGTCTTCGATGCTGACTTGGCGGTAGTCGACCAAGCGTTTCAGGCTGTCGATGAGCGCGGGCGTGATGCTGTCGCCGGTCTTGTTGCTGAAGCCCCATGCGGCCACGATGGGCGAGATGGTCGGGTCGAAGTAGCCGTCGGACATTCGTGCGGCCTCTTGCGCGATGCGGAAGTTGTCGATGAAAATGGAGTCGAGCGTAACGTCCTCATTCCGATTGACTTTGCAGATGATGGAACTGTCGACCCAAAGGTTGACCGACATGTCGACGGCATGGAAGATGGAGTCGATTTCGTGCTGGAAGTTGCGGCCCTCGTCGTCGAAATAGGTGACGGCATAATACGACCCTTGCGCCAAGCCCTGCAAGACAATCTTTTGCGGCTGCCGCGTACACGATGTCATCAGCAATACCGTGAACATCATCCCAAAAACGAAACTTCCAATCTTTTTCATATTCAACTGAATAACTGAATAACTGAACAACTGAATAACTCTCAACTCTCAACTACAAACTAAACGTCGCACTCCATTTAAGCGCAAGGTTTTCCCACACCGTAGGCAGGCTGTAAGGCCCGTAGCGATAGAAGGCACCCAAGCCGACTTTCACCAGACTAAGGTCGAGCAAGCCTTTCACGACGAAGCCGCTCTCGAAATAGCCCTTGTCCATCGTCTTGAAATTCAGTGCGGTGGCGTTTTCCATGCCGCGCATGGTGCCCCAGCCGATGTTGGTGGCTATGGTGAGTTCAGGCTTGAACCATTTCGATTCGGTTTTCCACAACATGCCGCTGAAGTTGTGGCTGAGGTAGAGTGCCGCGAAGCGGTCGCAGAAGAACTCGTCCATGCGCATGGTGGCGAAGCTGCCCGGCGCATAGAGGCCGAAGGGCGCGTAGGTACCCATGACGTCGAAGGTTTCCATCACGGGACAGCCTTCGGAGGCGTAGCCCGCTTGCAGCATGACCTTGGCGACACCCATGTAAGGCGTGTAGAAGTTCTTGCTGACTTGGAACTTGACGCGGTCGTACTCGAACTGGCTGCCCAAGATGCCGGGGAAGGAATGCTGGTAGGAGAGCCACACTTCGGGATAGGTCGTGCCCAACGAGCGGATGCCTTGGGGCGTGCTGACGAACTTCTCGTTGTAGGCGAAACGCAGCTTGACTTCGGCGTTGGCAAACCTGCCGACCGACAGCGAGTCGGCGGCGGTGCGGACAAACTGCCGGTTGTAGCGTTTGAAGCTCGAGTTGAGGCTCACGAAGACCTTGAAATGTCGGGCGAAGCGGGTCGAGAAGTCGAGACCGGCTTGGTTAGTCCGGCCATGGATATTCTCGTAGAACTGGTACTTGTAATGCGGCTCCGACAATAGGGAAGTGTTAACTTCGAACCCCGAAAACTCGCCGATTGACGTTGAACACTGGTCGAAATGGATCCGGGTCTCCATCTGGCGTTGCGGGTTGATATTCAGTCTGATGCCACCGCCGTAGTCGAAAGCACGGAGGCGGGTCCAATAGCCGCCGTAGCCGTAGATGCCGAACCAGCGCGAGAGGCGGTTGTTGGTCGAGAGGCCCAAGCCGAAATACCAGCCGCGTTGACCTGAGAGATTGAGCACCTTGTTGAGGTCGAGGTCGACTGGCCCGATAGGGATGGAACCGTTGTCCATCAGGTTGTTGGTGAGGCCGAGCACGCGGTCGAAGATGTCGGAGCCGCTGGTGAGCGAGTCGACGAAGATGTAGGTGGCTTTCACTCTTTCCGTCAGCGAGTCGATGCGGTGGGCATTCCAGAAGCTCTCGTCGCGGAAGCCTGCGTCGGGGTCTACCTTGATTTCGATGTCGGAGAACCGCCGTTTGCTGATGTCGGGGTTGATTTCGATGTCGGTCAGGTAGCTCTTCCCGATGGCGGCCATGGGGAAGTCGTCGTCGTCCATGCCGATCAGTAGGCCCGGAAAGGTCAGGTTGGTGTTGATTTGCTTCGGAAACCATTGGTTGCCAACCTTTTGGTAAAGCTGCTGGATGCCGACGGTGAAGAGTCCGCCTTGCTCGTTAGGCTCGGCTTTCACGCTTTGCAGAGCCCAACCGTCGCTGTTGACGGTTATCGTGCCGCGCAGTCCGTTGAAGGTGCTGCCGAGCATCGGGTGGAACGAGATGATGTAGAGCGAGTCGCCCTGTCCGATGGGTTCCACGGCCTCCAAGGTGAAGAAATAGTGCGTCTTGCTGCCTCGGCTGATGGGGTTCACATAGTCGGTGCCCGTGATGTTGATGGTCTCGTCGTAGAAACTGACGCTTTGCATGCTGCTCACCAAATAGATGAACGTCGGTTCCTTCATGCCGGCCACCTTGGTGCCGAGCACGTTCTGCAACTTGCGGTCGGGCGACTTGAAAAACACTTCCGAGGCGGTTTCCATCACCATCAAGTCGCTCTTTCTCAGCACGCTGTCGAAAAACTGTAGGTCGGTCTTCTCAAGGTTGACGTCTTCGGCCAAGGCTTGCCCGAAGCTGCTGCTGTCGATGGTGATGACCATCTTGTCGTAGATGCGGTAGCTGTACGACTCCAACGAGTTGGGGTTGTTGGACTTGCGGTGCGCCATCAGGCTGTCGATGATGCGGTGGGCGGGGTTTTCGCCTGCCTCCACGGTCACTTCGCCCAACTCGAAGGTCTTGGGTGTCAATGCGGCATTGCATTTCCGTTGGTCGGCTTGCAGCACGATTTCCTTGGGTTCGTAGCCGACGGACGAGAACTTGACCTTCAGGATGGGTTCGTCGGAGCTGATTTCGTATTTCCCGTCGATGTCGGTGATGACGCCGTGCAGCCCTTCGTTGACCACCACGTTGACGAAGGCCAAAGGCTGGCGGTTGCGCTCGTCGGTCACTTTCCCGCTGAGGCTATGGCTTTGCGCGAAGACCGATGTCCCCCGAAAGAGGAGCAAGGCAAGGAACATGGAGGCAATCAACCTCGTGCCGAAACAAGGCTTCATTCTTGTGTCTCAATTAGATAGATGACTTCGTTGTCGCGCTTCATCAGGTATTGCTCGCGGGCCACCTGTTCCATCGTGGCCGTGTCGTTTTGCAAGGCCTCGAGGTACTGCTTGTTCTGCGAGATCTCCTCCTGGTAGTATTCGATTTGCTGCTTTTGGTCCTTCAGCGACCTGTGCAAGCGAATCTGCTCGAACAGGTTGAACTGGTCGATAAAGAGGATGACCACTAAGAACGCCAAAGTTGCGTAAACATAGCGATTGTTGAGCTTGCGCAGGATTTTCTTGAATGTCATGACGGCATCGATGATAAGTTGAGGTTGTCGAAATATTTCGGTCTGCAAAAGTAACATTTTTCTTATTTTTGCGCTCAGAAATCCATCAAATTTATCAACAATGAAAAAAGTTATCGCAACGACAAAGGCTCCCGGAGCCATCGGGCCTTACAGTCAGGCCATTGAAGCCAACGGAATGCTGTTCATTT
>ERZ842401.7233-NODE-7233-length-11462-cov-5.745069_pt1 | contig 11462 bp, 9 predicted proteins | sample MGYA00521270_ERZ842401 | MGnify/ENA primary metagenome ERZ842401 (study PRJEB31892, sample SAMEA3878208) | bioreactor metagenome | biome: Moose rumen | place: Sweden | collected 2011-10 | study: EMG produced TPA metagenomics assembly of the PRJEB12797 data set... | reverse complement strand
GACTACCTTGTGTTAAATTCGTTAAGTTAACTCACACTAAATCCTGTAGAACCAACTATACACATCGGAACAAGATTGATGTGATTTACATCGACCCTCCATATAATACAGGTAGCGACGGCTTCTCATACAAAGACAAACGCTTCTTAGAAGAGTACCCTGATGGTACACCTATTCCCAGTAATCATCCCTTAAGGCATAGTGTATGGCTTTCATTTATGCGTAAAAGATTGTTTCTTGCAAAGGATTTGCTAAGTGACAGAGGAGTTATGATTATTCATATTGATGAACATGAATTAAGTGAACTCTTGCTGTTATTAGAAACTGATATATTTTCAAAAAACAACAATCTTGGTACTATTGTATGGAATAAATTGAATCCCAAAGGAGACTCCCATAATGTTGCGGTTATGCATGAATACGTGCTTATCTTCTGTAAAAACAAAAATGAATTTTTAAATAATAATTATGGCTTAATCAGAAAAAAGCCAAACGCTGAAGCTATTATACAAAAAGGTAAATCAATTTTTAAGAAAATCGGACAAGATGCTGTTCCTGAGGACGTCTTTAATGTATTAAGGGCATATAAATATCCTCAAAAAATAGTAAAGTCATTATCTTTATCATACGATTTTGTCACTGCTCAGAAAGAATTTCAAAATTGGTTAAAAAAGAGCGATTTTGCCAAAGGCGAAAAAGCATACAAACTACTTGATAAAAATGGAGAAGTTTTCCGTACAGTATCTATGGCATGGCCTAATAAAGAAACCCCAGATGAGAATTATTGGATACCATTAAAACATCCAATAACTGGGGAAGAATGCCCCGTTCCTTCTAAAGGTTGGCGTTACCCGCCAAAAACGATGGAGATGCTTCTTGGGAAAGATGAACCTATTGTGTACAATGAAAAATTTGTTGTAAAAGGACAAATCGCATTTACCAGAAAGAAAAACGGTTCCATGAACATTCCAGAACGCGTATATTACTTAAAAGACAATGTTTTCGAAAACGTTTCTTCAATTTATGAGGATGGTACAAGTGATGATCAATTAATGGAGGATATGAATCTTAATTTTCCATATCCAAAATCTCTCAATGTTTCCAAGTATTTTCTAAGAAATGTGTTGAATGATGCAAAAATCATCTTGGATTTCTTTGCAGGGAGTGGTACTACATTGCACGCCACTATGCAATTAAATGATGAAGATAACAGGAAAAGACAATGTATATTAGTTCAAATGCCTGAGCCAACTTTTGAAATAAAAAATGGCAGGAAAAAAGGCAAAACTGGGTCAGAGAATATTTTCAAATTAGGTATAAACTATATATCAGAGCTTACTTACAAGAGAAATGAGAAGGCAATCAAGGGATATGAAACAAGTAATGGGAATGCAATTTCTGGTCTTGGTAATTCCTTGAAATACTATCGTACAGCTTTTGTTGGCAAAAACTCACCCAAGAAAGCATCTGACGATGACAGGCTATCATTAGCCAAAAAAGCTGGCTGCTTATTGAGTATTGCAGAGAACACGCTCTACGAATACGAAGCTACAGACTATTTTCAGATGTTTACCGACGAACAAGAACACTGGACTGCTATATATTTTCAAGAGAACTATTCACACTTTGAGGAATTCAAGGAGAAAGTTATTTCGCTTGAAGGCAAAAAGAATGTTTATGTTTTCTGTTGGACTGATGGCGCAGAGTTCGCTCAGGAATTTGAGTTTGAAAGAGATGTGGAGGTTAAAAGTATACCACAGCCCATCCTTGATATTTATAAATCATTAAACGCATAAAGCGATGGAAAGAATATCATTTCAAGAAAAAGCCGTTGAGAAATTGTTAGAACAATTTAAGGTTCTTTGGAAACAACCTCAAAGGCAGATACCAATAACGCTGAAAGCGCCTACTGGTAGTGGTAAGACATATATGACGGAGAAATTCATCTGTGAACTTACCAAACAGCCTAACTGGGAACAAGATGTCGCTTTTGTGTGGGTCACTTTCTCAGAAGATTTGGCTAACCAAAGCCGCAATAAGTTCAAGGACTATTTCCCAACCTCCTTACCTGGTAACTTGCTTACGGTTGAAGATTTCCAAAAAGGAGCTTTAAGAAAACATGACGTTATGTTTATGAACTGGCAGAAACTGGTTTCGAGTAAGGCTGAGAACAGGACACGTCGTCGCCCAACAGATGAGCGGAACGAAAAAGAAAGTGGCTACTATTTCGAGGATGTGATAGAAATGACCAAGGCAGAGGGAAGGGAGCTTATTCTTATTGTTGATGAAAGCCATAAGAATATGACCGATGCTGCCAAAAGAGACGTTATAGACCCTATTGACCCCAAAATCATCCTTAAGGTATCTGCAACGCCTAAAGATGTCAGCACAAGCGATAAAGAAAACTTTCGTGCTGGATGGGTGGAAGTTAAACACGAAGATGTTGTTGGTGCTGGATTAATCAAAAGGGAGATTGTCTGTCAGACAGATGAAGATATCAAGGCTCATGAAGGTGAGGATACTGACGACATGCTCTTAGCGTTGGCTATGGAACGCAGACAGAAGATAGCTGACGATATCGCCAAATTCGGAGTAGACATAAACCCGTTGGTTATCATTCAGCTTCCAAATAGTACCAGTGCCGACCCTCATGACAAGACAAAAGAAGAGGTTGTGACTGACTATTTGATAAGTCATGGCGTTGAACCAAGTCGAATAGCTAAGTGGTTTGATAGCGTCAAGAAACCAGAAGGCTTGGAAAATAATAATAGTCCCTACGATTATTTGCTTTTCAAAATGGCAGCCGGAACAGGATGGGATTGCCCAAGGGCTCAAATTCTGGTGATGTATCGTGATATTCAGTCAGACGTTTTCCAGACTCAGACCATTGGTCGAATTGTGCGTATCCCCATACTGAACAAACAGGTGACAGAAGTTTTCAGAACTGGTTATATTTACACTAACTATTCACGCAAGATAGTTCTTGATGGAAAATATGATGAGCCAGGAATGAAACCCAAAGTTAATGTGGCAATTAATGTGAAGGGTAAAGAGTTTGTGCTTGATGAACTACTGAAGTCTGAATTCATGTCAAGAGCAGACTATGGTGATTTAGGTAAGAGTTGGGATTTCCAGCAATGTTTGATAAAAACATTTAATGATTACTTTGGAATAACTAAAGAAGACTTGTTCGATACGGTGAGGGAGAAACTAAGTAAAAAACACTTAATGTTGAAACCCAAACTGACACAAGAGATGTTTGTGAATGCTCGCTTTGAAGATTTAGATCAGATAAGTTTTGACTTTAATGGTCATGACGTTCAAAGAGATTGGAGCCGACACGATGTTGAGAAACTATTCACCTATATGTGCATGGATCTTTTAAGAAGACAGACAGACGATGATGCCAAGATAACGAACATAGCCCGTTCTTATGGTACTCTAAAAAGTGCTCTTAGAATCTGGTTTAAAGAATATGCATTTCGTGAGGAAGATGATGACGCACGCTATCGAATCTTCTTAGCCGATGTTATCAATAAAGATGCAGACAGTATATTTTTGCAACTAATCATCAAGACTCTGAAAGACCATTACCCTCAGCGCGAGGAATACGTAATGAAACGTAGAGAAGAGGCCGAGAGACAAGCGGCTACAACATTCAAGATACTTGAAACCTATGCATATACTGAGGATTATGAAGCAATAGAGATGGAACGCTGCTTGCTTAAGCCGTTCTATATTGGCAAAGACTATAATGGAAGGAAGAACGAACTAGCCTTTGCAAAGTATCTTGATGGCCAAGAATCTATTGAATGGTGGATAAAAAATGGTGATTCTGGTAAAGATTGGTTTAGTATTCGTTATTATAATGAAGAAGACGATAAGGTAGAACTGTTTTACCCAGACTGGATATATAAAAAGAAAGACGGTACAATCGGCATCTGGGATACGAAGGAAGGTAGAACCGCATCGTCAATAGAAACACGTTGCAAAGCAGAAGAACTACAACGTCATATAAAAATATTGAACGGGTATGACAGAGAAGGGATACGCTATGAAGGTGGTATAGTGATTCCTGGTGGTGGTACGTGGTATTATAATAACCATGAGCATTATAGTTTTTCAGCTTCGAATACCTATGGTTGGGAATTATTGAGTAATCTATTTAGAACATGAATAGGCTGCCTAGAGAATTTTTATGGAAAAATGTGGAGTCGATGGATAATTTTCTTCACGACCCATTGAACAAGGAATTATATGAAGTTTATAAAACGGTGAAAGATAAACCGTTTAAGATTCTAATGCCAGATGTGAAAGTTTTCAATGAACTTTATTACCTCTGTATTGGTTTACGATTCCGTGATTTTAATGCTGATGAGCTTGAAGATATAATTTTAGCAGATACAGGCCATGAATATGCGTCGAGTCTCTTAATTTCGATGTTTTTTGCCGTTTATGCTGTGCAAAAAATTGAAATAAAGGATACGTTTCCTGAACATATATATTTATGGTTTCTAAATCATGGCGGATGGTATTTTAATACATTCAAGGATTTTGTAAAGAATCTGGGCATCACTTATCAAACAGATTTTTCGCCCAGACCTGAAAACGCAAAGGACATAGCCCTAAAAGTGACTAATTGGGATAAGATTACTTATAGCTATAATCATGATGACATACTACGAGTCTTAAATCTTTGGGAGGAGGAAAAAGACAAATTGATAATACTTGATGCCATAGAAACTGGTTATAGAAATTATAGCCATGATGGAACATTAATCCAAAAAAGCGATGGTTCTTTGATTATGCCTATGGATATAGACTTTCAGATGTTCAGAGAGTATATCATCAAAAACAAACCGGTAAGCAAACCAGCTGTATTTTGTGAAGACTATCCTCCCACACCAGATGATAAAGAAATAGAATTCTTGTCAAAGATAGTACTAGATTCTTCTCTTAAAGAAAGAATTATAGTTTTGATAAAATCACGATTAAAGGGAAAAACTGAGCCTAAGGATATTATGAGACCATTCCGGGCTGCATTATATGCTAATGCTATAAGCCGCCCAAAATGGAAATACTTTGAGTTAACATATGGTAAAGAAATTGTTAGTAAGTCATCGTTTAATAACTATTTAAACAAAGACTGCAAAGGTTATAATGAAGAACAGGAATACGAATGGCTTTTGAAAGAATTTAAGAAAATAGTCGGATAACAGAACTAGTCAAAGTTGGCCGTCTCTGGTCAACTCTGGTCAATTCTGGTTTTTTCAGGTTGACCAGAAAAGACCAGAACGTATTTTCCTTTAGAAATACAATCATTAGTATTTTTGCACTCGCCAGCAGAAAACATCTGCGAGCGAGTGCTTTTTGTATGTGCACAATACTGAAGTACTGTTAGGCTTTTGCTAGCGAAGTCGAAATCTAATATTAACTTAACAACAAAGGAAAAATGAAAACAGTTGTTTTGCGAATTGAAGATTCGGCATTTGATAATTTCAAGGCATTTATTAATCTCTGTCCTTCGATAGAGATTGCGGAAGAGTACTCTGAACTAGAAGTACGAAAGGATTTTGATATATGTATGGCAGAAGCCCTACGTACATTACGTAATAATAAGGTATTACGCAAGCCGTCTGACTATACTTATATTATGCAAGCGGTAAATGAAAAAAAGATACCCAATGCTCCTTATTTCCTTACCCCTGATGTTTTTTTAGGCTACCTAAAGGATTTGGGATTTAAGGAGGTTCCTGGTCGTTCTACGATATATGACACTAAGAACGGGATAAAGGGTGAATATCCGTGGATATTTAACGACCCGCAAGTTGACGATATCGAGACTTTGAGGAGAAATAATGTGGCGAGGCAGTTTCTGAGTGCATTTTTCAAGGCTCAGAGAACTCTTTCGGACAGGATTTCGGACATTGGCTAAATAAGTCGGACAAAGTTTCGGACAATCGAAAAACAGGTGTTTCGGTATATTTGAAAACCTCCTACCTTTGCGTCAGAAATCAACGCAACGGGCTCAGCCCAATGCATATTATTAACAATTAAAATAGTAAGCTATGACAAATGAGCAAGAAGCACGTAAGGAGGGTGAGGAAGTCAACAGTACGACACTGATGACAGAGACAGTAGTGAGGACAGAACGCAACAATTGTGGAATCCAGATTAAGAGGTGTTGCGCCTCGTGCGCCTTCAAGGTCATCAAGGTCGTCGATACTGATTGTATCCGATGCTGCACCCAGACAGACCAAACGGTAGAGGGTTCGGACTATTGCGAGCAATGGCAAATGGCGGAAGGCTTGAAGAACCTTGGCAGAAGGAGGGGCGTGGTAAGAGACATCGTAACAAAGGAGGTAATACTTAAATAATACACAATTCATAATTAAATTTTAAACAAAATGGAACAGTTAGTTTTGATCCAAGAGGTAGGCGCATACAACGAGCGCCAGTACAACAAACAGGATGGCCAGACTGAGTATTTCAAGAGTCGTGGCGTAGTGATGAAACATGGTGGTGATACCATCTATGGCGAGATGACAGGCGACTATGCCTCGAAGAACCGCGATACGGTGTTTGACCCGAATGTACCCCATGTAGTTAAGGGCTACTGGAAACACCGTACCTGGCAAGACCAGCAAGGTCAGACACGTCATGAGAACACGTTTTACATCACGGACATACAAACATTTTAAACAGTAATCGGGCGAAGTGGTAGTGGAGGAAGTCTACGTAGTGAAATCGAAAATGGCCATATATATTCCGACACAAACCCTTCACTCACAATTTCGCAAGATTATGAGAAAATTTATTGAAATTTCGGAAGAGACGTTAGAGCGTCTGGAGAGTGGTAAGAGTGTTGAGGGTTCGATGAAAAAGGACCTGAAGACGGGTAAAATAACCTTTACGGCCTGGAAGCGCAAGGCTCCTAAATATTATAAGGAGAAAAAGGTGGCCGACCTGGATAACGGGTGGCTGGGCAAGACCAATCTGCACTATACGGAGCACCTGAAGTTTGCTCGCAGCATGGGCTTCAGCCGCATCATGGATGCTATGGAGCGTAACCATCGACAGGCCAAGGATGCAATGACCGATGAGGAGATTATCAATCGTGTATAACATTAATAACTAATTACTATGTCAAGAATTGATTTAGGAGACAACATTAAAAAGCCCAAGACCGTGCCTGCCACGGTCGAGGGTTTCTGGAAAAGGGTAGATGCCAAGAAGACGGGTGACATCTGTGCTGAGCTGGCTGACGCCTTAGAGCATTACCTCAGGGGTGAAATGACCAAGGAGGATTATAAGACGCTGAAGACGCAGAAGAAGCTGAAAAGCTATTTCTACACGCCTCATGCTCACTTCGCCAAGGGCTATAAGAGCAATGAGGGCGAGCCCGTAGACTCAGGCAAGGCTATCATCGACTTGGACGGTTGTAACAACTTCCCTGAGTTGTATGCTGAGAAGCTGAAGGGTCGCGAGCGTGACTTGGGCATCAATATGGTGAACCGCTCGATGAGTGGTACAGGTGGTCACATCTTGTTCGATATTCCTGAAGGGATGGATCGCCAGACGGCTCAGGCTTGGCTATCGACAGAGATTCTGGACGGGGTGGCTTACGATGAGGCTGTCCATGACTTAGAGAGGGCCATATATATTCCATGTCGTGACTATATCCTGTATATCGACGAGGAATTGATGTTTGGTGATGAACTGCATGGGGCGAAGGGGGTCGCCCAAATGAGAAATGAAAGGAATGAAGGTAATCGACGAAGTCGCTTTGACCTTGGTCAAAGAAATGAAAGTAATGAAAGTAATGGGGTGGTGTTGAGTGTTGTGGAGCCCTCGGCTCGGGCTTTGGCTGCTTTCGACGAGACGCTGGCCATGACAGGGTTGACTCTGGAGGTTCTGAACAAGGACGGGGTGCGTCATAACACGCTAAAGCTACTGATGCCTACTCTGGGGCAGATGATGTCGCAGGAAGAGCTGATGGGGGTGCTGATGCAAAAGATGCCCGAATACTCGCAAGAGGACGACTGCAAACGACTGGTCAGCAACTTCTATACGAAGTATATTGACCCTGACCGACCGATGAACCTGAAGCAGAAGGAGGTGTTCCTGCGCTCGCTGAAAGCGGATGTTGTAACAAAGGAAACGTCGGTCAGTGATGACGAAATTACACAAAAAGAACCATCCCTTTTGTGTAATTTGAACCAGTTGCCGATGGGTCTGAAGGAGAGTCTGAAACCTTATCCGGAAAACATGTGGCCGGCACTGATTGTAGGGCAAATGCCTGCTCTGATGGCACTGGCCGATGGGGTGACGTATCGTTACTGCGACGGCAAGATAGGTTATCTGGGGGGCATGGCCATCATACTGGGTGAGCAGGCTTCGAACAAGTCGGCCATCGAGGAGGCGGTAGAGCACTGGCTGGTTGATTTGCGTAGGGAAGATCAAGCCGTCAGAGACCGTGAAGACAAGGTGCGCGATGCCAATAAGCGCCGTAAGGCTAACGAGCGTGCCCAGGAGGCTCCGGCTGGTGTGGTCAGGGTGGTGCCCATCACTATCTCGTGCTCGAAGCTATTGAAGCGTCTGAAGCAGTCGCAAGGTCATAGCCTATACTCCATCTGTACTGAGGCTGAAACGTTGCTCAAGAGCAATGGTAGCGGCACGTGGGCTCAGAAGTGGGACATCTATCGTAATGCCTTCGGACGTGAGATGTGGGGTGTGGATTTCAACTCAGACCAATCGGAATCGGGCGATGTGAAGGTGGCCTATTCATGGACCATCCTCGGCACACCACGAACCGTCCTGAAGATGTTCAAGGGCAAAAACGAGTCGAATGCTGAAAATGGACTTTCGAGTCGTATGATGCTCTCGGAGATGCCCGACACGATGTTTGCCAAGATTACGGTCTTTAAGGACCTGTCGGAAATGGACATGAACCGCATCAGCGAGGCTACCGCCCTGCTTCGGTCGGCATCAGGATTTTACGACACTCCCCGATTGCGCAAGGCCATTGACCGATGGTTGGAGGAGAGACGTGTGGAGTCAGCCATGAACATGGATGTCATCAAAGACCGCTTCCGTCGACGTGCCGGTATGATTGGATTTCGTTGTGGCGTAGTATTCATGCTTCTGGCTGGCAAGGAGACGAATGCCTGTGTAGATTTTGCCCTGAAGATGGCCGACTATACGCTACAGATGCAGTTGAAGGTGTTTAAGCCGCTAATGGCTAAATATCTGAACGAAGACAACAACGACGTAACTACCACCATCAATGGCAATGTCTTCGACCATTTGCCTTCGCCCTTCGGCATGCAAGAGCTGCGACGTCTGAAGGGTAATGAACTGACTGAAAATGCGCTATACAGCATCATCAGTCGTTGGAAGAGTGAAGGTTGGGTTGAGAAGACTGGTAAAGGTCAATGGATTAAGAAAAAGTAAAAATCTTGCAATCTTGCAATCTTGCAACCTTGCAAAGGGCAAGTACTTGAAAGAAATGAAAGTAATGAAAGAAATGAATCTCAGCGAGCATTTTACGCTCGCTGAGTTAACCAAGACAAAGTCGGGAATAAAGAACGTGCCGAATGAGGCACAGGTAAAGAACCTGAAGCGCCTATGCGGGTGGCTGGAGATGCTGCGCGACGAGTGGAATCGAAGATATGGTGACGGGGATGACCCGATAGTCATCAACTCTGGGTTCAGGTCGGCAGAGGTGAACAGGGCGGTAGGCGGCTCGCCTGCATCGAACCACCTGAAGGGGTGTGCGGTGGACATCCGGGTGGCAGGCATCGAACAGCTGTTGCGCTATGCGGTGATACTGCTCGACATCAGCGATGAGTCGAAGGAGGATTTCGACGAGCTGTTGCTGGAACAGAAGGCCGGTGTGATGTGGCTCCACTTCGCGGTAAGGCCTGAAGGCAACCGCAGGCGCACGAAGCTACTCTACCCATAAGACCAGGCACAAAGGGACATGGCTACTCCGCCTGGTCTTGTCCTGTGCCGTCGCCCGGATTGACGGGGATGTTGCCGCCCGACACGGTGATGGTGATGCTGTAGCTGATGTTCGGGTTGTCGGTAGACGTAGATGTTTCTTGGATGATTGAGGTGGTACATCATCGTCATAATGCTGCAAAGGTAGGCAAAAAAGGGCGAACAACACTAACAAATTACAAAAATCGACTAACAATCTGCAAATTGTTAGTCGATTAATTCAGAATGCTGAGGCTTTGAGCCGGAGACCTGACGACTCGTCGAGGCCAAACATGATGTTCATGTTCTGCACGGCTTGGCCTACGGCACCTTTCAGCAGGTTGTCGATGGCTGAGGTGACCAGCACTTTCCCCTCGAAGCAGTCGACATGCACCAAAGCCTTGTTGGTGTTCACCACCTGTTTCAGGTCGATGGCCTTGTCGCTGTAGTGGGTGAAGGTGGCGTCCTTGTAGAAGTCTTGATATGCTGCCACAACATCACTGCCCTCTGCCTCCGTCTTGATGACCGCAGTACAGAAGATGCCACGGGCGAAGTCGCCACGATAGGGGATGAAGTCGATGTCCGCGTCGAGGCTGCCCTGTACTTGAATCAACGACTGCTTGATTTCAGCCAGATGCTGGTGGGTGAATGCCTTATAGATGCTCAGGTTGCCCGTTCGCCAAGAGAAATGGGTGGTGGCACCGGGCTTCTGGCCTGCACCAGTAGAACCCGTAATGGCATTGACGGCCACATCTTTCTTCAGTAGTCCCATCTTGGCAGCGGGCAACAGGGCCACCTGTATGGCTGTGGCAAAACAGCCTGGGTTGGCTACGTGCTGGGCTTTCGCAATCTCTGCCTTGTTGATTTCAGGCAGACCATATACAAAGTTATAGGGAAGAGTGAAAAGTGAAGAATTTGCTTCCGCACTTCCTTTTCCGGTAGGAAATTTATCACTATTCACTATAACCTTTTCCCTTTTAATGCGGAAGTCTTGTGCCAAGTCGATGATTTTGACATGGGCAGGAATGGTGTGCTCCTTCAAGAATGCCTCGCTCTTGCCGTGTCCAAAGCAGAAGAATACAACATCCACCTGGTCAAAGGGCATCTCGTCGGTAAAGCGCAAATCGGTATCGCCAATAAGGCCTTCGTGTACGTCGCTGACCAGATTGCCGGCATTTGACTCGGAATTGGCAAACACAATCTCTGCCTCCGGATGGTTCAGCAGCAGGCGGATGAGTTCACCGCCTGTATAGCCTGCCGCACCTAAAATCCCCACCTTTGTCATCTCTTCTCGTCTTTGTGGATACCGTAATAGACGCGGAGTGGGGTAGAGCTGACCTTGATGAAGCCCTTGACCTCGTCAGCAGTCCATCCGGTCTGTGTCTCGCCGTATTCACCCAGCTTCGACTTGGTAAGGTCGTTGACAGAGTCAATGCCCACAGTCTCGAAGCCGTAGGGACGCAGCTTCAGGATGGCAGTAC
>ERZ842401.7231-NODE-7231-length-11462-cov-52.721750_pt1 | contig 11462 bp, 7 predicted proteins | sample MGYA00521270_ERZ842401 | MGnify/ENA primary metagenome ERZ842401 (study PRJEB31892, sample SAMEA3878208) | bioreactor metagenome | biome: Moose rumen | place: Sweden | collected 2011-10 | study: EMG produced TPA metagenomics assembly of the PRJEB12797 data set... | reverse complement strand
AGCTGATTAGCAAAGTTTAACTCACAAACATGCCGTTTTCAACCGCACAGTACGAAAATTTCCAGTGGCACTTCACCATAGGTTCAATACGGTGGCTTCGGATGAGTTGGTCAGAGAAGCAGAAGGTGAGAGACTTGGTGCCGAAACTGAACAATTATATTAAGGATGCACTGACGAAAATCACAGATTTAGGGTTCGTCATCAGCGGTGGCCGCAACATACCCTTCGTGTTTACTTATGAAACAGACCACCCCGATGCCTATGGATTCTTCAACCAATCCTGGTGGGAAGACAAAAACAGTACCATAGAACTCAATCTGGTAAAGTTACTCAATGGAGTGGACGATACCGAGATCTCTCAGACTGTCATCCATGAGCTGCTGCACTATTTCCAAGCATGGTATGATGACCGTCCGTGTATGACGAAAAAGCTTGGCGGAGAAGAAGACATTATGAACGAGGCTGCTTCTGTATGGATTGAACAGTTCATGGACAACGGTAAACTGAACGGCGTTTTTTTACAATACTACGTCCAAGATTTTGCCAGCGGATTCCTGGTCTCTGAAAATGGAAACTCGTACGCTAATCAGGGATACGGAATGTCAACCCTGCTCTACTACCTGACAGACCCGATGAGCGGGATGGAGAAATATGGTATCACCAAGAATTCTATCGTCGATCTGTTTGGCCAATGGAGGTTTGGGAAACATAGGGGACAAACCTATTATCCTTTTAAAAGGTGGCTGGTAGAGCATAAAAGCAGCTTCTATGACAATAATGATACAGGGTACGACAAATTCCTCCTTGCACTATTGACGGGAAAAATTGCAAAAATACCTATTTACGATAAAGCTGTGGAGGCTTTTGATAAAAATTTTGGACAGGCCAACTTAAATAAAGACGGCACGTACAATTTTCCAGAGCGAGTCTGTCTGACACATGGATGTCGAGTTGACAAAATCCTCGTTTTTAATCGTGAATCGTTCAAGGGAAAGGAAATTGTTGTCAAGCAGTCGAAACCCTATACTCGTACCTACCTTGTTGCCAGTGATGGAGATGGAGGATATGCTGTGGCTAACGGCTATGCATCTGTCAAAGATTCACTGGTTGTCAAGGGTGAGGACATGGACAAGATGATCAGTGGCAAGCAGAAGAATGCGCTCTTTCTTGTTACGACGAACACCTCAGGCAGCAAGAAAGAATTTGTCGTGACCTGTACCATTAGGGACGCCGAAGAGGATGACAATGGTGCCCGTTATCTGTGGGGCACATGGAAGTATGTCAACGGTAGCAACCAGACCATCCTCGTCACCTTCGGCAAGAAAGGCAGCTACGAACAGACCGTCAACGGTGAGACTGTCCGCAAAGGCACGTACACCGTCGATAGCTATTACGAGTTGTGGAAGCCCGAGAACCTGTCAAACGCTACAGCCTCAACCAACATCGGCGGTGGAAAAATCACCGAGAAGCACGTTTACTATCCCACCGGCCAGGACGTCACGAGAACGCAGTCCTTCAATGTCTATGGTAACATGAAACAGTTGCGCGGCTACGAGTACGTCAACTGGGACAAGGTGGAGTAATCAGGCCTCAAGTATTACAACAACAGAGCTGACCTTTGTTCATATGGGTCAGCTCTGTTGTTATGTTCGTGAAAAGGGAATCACAGCGCCTCGGAAATGACGAGCCGGCCCAGGTCGGGACGTTGGCCTTTCAGTTGGCCGTCGACGTAGACGCGGAGGCCGCGGCCCTGATGGTAGCGCGAGCCGTCGCGGTCCCAGAGGATGGTCAGCGTGTGACCGTGGTACAGCACGTTGTCCAGGCAGAAGTAGCCCCACTTGTCCTGCGGCAGCAGCGGGTTGACCTCCAGCGTGCGGTCGGCACGGGGGCGCAGTCCGCAGAGGCCGGTGATGACGAGGTCGTTCCACGTCGAGTGGTTGTAGTAGCGCGAGCGCTCCTGATCGCCCTTCAGCCAGTAGCCCGTCGTCTCGTCCAGGTATTCGCCGATGTAGGGTTTGCCGCGCATGTGCTGGCTCTGCATGTACTTCTCCATCTCAGCGTAGAAGAGGGAGTCGAGGCGGAAAGTCCCAGTGGCCAAAACGCTGGGTGCAGCAGCGGACGCGGAGGGGCGGGCGGTGTAGTCGTTGGCGAAGTTGGCCATGGCGGTCAGGGTCTGCGAGGTGGCGAAGGGCCAGACGGCACCGTCCCACTCGCACTTGCCTGTGCCATGAGTACGGAACAGCGGGTGACGGCGCTCGGCAGTGGTCTGTCCGTAGGGGGCCGAGAAGCCCTGAGGGTCGGCGGCCTGCAGCCATGCGACGGCATAGCGGGCCGAATCCTTGGCCATGTGGGTGTACCACGGCATGAAGCCGATGGCCTCACGGACATTGGCCGACGAGTCAATGCGGTGGGTCTCGAAGAACGCATGCTTCTCGTTCCACAGCTTTGCGTGTACCTTTTCTTTCAAAGCCTCAGCCTTGGCGAAATACATCTTAGCCTTGCCGACGGAATCGGCCAACGCGCTGATGTTGCCAATGGCGCGGGCGTTGCCGTACATGTAGCTGTTGATACTGGGACGCAGGTATTTCTTGCGGCGACCGCCGGAGATGGTTTCCTCCATGGCGTCCTGCACGTCAGCCTGCCAGTAGAGGCCACCCTCGCGGGTGTGCGTCGCCTCCCACTGGTTGTACTCCCACTCCAGCGAGGGCAGCATGGAGACAATCCAGTCCTTGCGGCCGTCCACCAGGTAGCGGCCCCACAGCGAGTGGGCCATCCATGAGGAGTAGTTCGTGATTTTCTTCATCGGTCCTCCGTCGTTGCCCTTGTACCACGTCTCCATAATCTGGTCGAGATACAGCGGATTGCGCAGCCAACGCGACTCGAGGATGTGGTGACCCACGCCCGAGGCGATGAGGTTGTACTGGTCGGCATACGAGCGCGGCACGAGGAACTCCGTCATGGCGTAGCCGACGGGCGTCTGACGGATATGTTTTCTTAATGTCCACCACCGGAAGTACCACAGCTCCTCGAAGTCACGGTTGGAGCACTCGAACAGGGGCACGTTCTCCGTCATCCACTGCCAGGCGTCCTTGTTGGGGATGGCCTGCTGAATGCCCTCGGGCTCCATCGTGTTGAAGTAGTCGACGTAGTGCTGATAGGCGTCGTAGCGCAGCAGAGCGGGACCGGGAGCGAAGGCCCCGGCAGCCGAATCGCCGGGAACAGTAGAGGCAAAGGTCGCATCGGCGCTGGCGGTCCTGACGTTGGCAATGGCGAAGACTGCCAGGGGAGCGTCCTCGCCGGCGTTGTCCAGCGTGCCGTACCAGTCGGCCTCGGTGTCAATGTCAGGGAAGGTACGGCGACCGCCTGTGCGGAACATGACGCGCTCAATGGCTTCGACGGGAGCAAAGAACATACGCTGTCCCGCCTTCTTGTCATTGACATAGACCTCGATGAGTCGGCGACTCACGCTGAGCACGGCGCGGACGTGGTAGACGGTGTTGGGCTCGTACTTGCCCAGCCCGCCGTAGCGGGCGCCGCCCTTGCAGCGCATCAGGCCCTCGTCGGTCAGCTCAATGCGCGAGCAGGCCGTCCCGTGCTCGTCAAGGAACTCAATTTGCAGCAGTCCGCTGTTGTTCTGTTCTGCGCGCAGGTCAAAGTCGACGGTCAGTTCCCGTGAGGCGGGGATTTTACGCTCTACGCGGGCATAGTCGAAGGGGTTCCGGTCGCTGAGCGTCAGCCAGCCGTCGTGCAGCGAGACCTCGGCGCGCCGGGGGGAATAGATGTTCCAGTTGGCAAGGTCAGCAACCTTGCCCACAGTAAACTCGTGACCGTCGGCGTGGCTCTGGGCCGTGGTACGGACGGGCACAGGGATGTGGGCCACCCACATGTCCTCCTTGTTCATGGAGTAGGTCACCCAGAGGTCGGAGTCCTTGGGTACGCCGTTACCCTCCTGGATGCCACGGACGTACTGCGGTCCGTACGACTTGTAGTTGCCGCCGTAGCGCATGGGCGGCACTTCGCCCTGCACGAGGTTCAGCGTGGTATAGTTCAGACCGTCGGCAGAGAGGCTGATGGCCAGCGGCCAGCGGTATTCGGAGGGGTTATAGACGGTGGCGTAGGTGCCGTCGGTGAGGCGCTGGCCCCATATCTTGGCATTGCTGTTGACAAACCCCTTGGCACGCTCCACGGGTTGTGACCACGTCGCGCCGCCGTCGTCGCTAATGCTGGTCAGGGCATGCTTCCACAGCGACGCGATGCGCCCGTCGGGCAGCGTATAGTCGCAGTAGGCCTTGTACTCCTTGTTGAGCGGGATGAGCGGGTCGTTGCGGTCGGCCTCCTCAACCCACTGCATGCGGTAGCGCGGGTTGGCCAGAATCTCCTCGGCAGCACGGCGCGTGGCCTTGTCGGCAGCGGTGTAGAGGGGGAAGAGATATTTGTGGTTAGTATGGGCCACGTGGGCTTTGTAGGTGTGGTTCAGATAGATAAAATAGATAGGTCCCAGGGTGCCGTCCTTCCTGACCTCGCGGATGACGCGGCCCAGGCCGTTGCCGTCGTTGGGGTCGTCCTTGCGGTCGAAGGCCACGCCGTAGTTGCCGATGGCATAGAGCTGTCCGCTCTTGGCGACGTACCAGCCGACACGCTGGTGCATGATGGCAATCAGGTCATGAGCCTTCTCGGGCCGGTTGGGTTTCTGGAAGCCCTCGGGCACCTGCACCTCGGGGAACAGTATCTCGGGCTCCGTCCACGTGTAGCCGTCACTGGACGTCTGCAGCATGGTCCGCGAGGGCGGGATGTGCTCGTCGCTGGGGTCGCAGAGGTAGTGGACGTAGAAGCGGTCGTTCCAGTAGGCCATCATAGGCTGGTGGTTGTACGTCCAGCCGTCGTTGCCAGCACGCGTCGGATGCTCGCGGTTGGCCTGCATGATCTGGATGTTGTGCACGCCGACCACGGGGCTGAGTCCACCATCATGGCGCTCGGGATTGCTGAGCGTCGTGCCGGTGTAGTGGATGCGGTCAGTGGCATGCAGCAGGTTGTAGACCAGCTGCTCGGGGGCCCGGAAGATGGTGCCGTGCTTGTGCAGCACGGGTACGCTGACCTGCTTCGACACGTCCTCGAACTTCACGAAGTCCTTGGTGAAGTGGGCGCCGAAGTCCTTCAGGCGGTAGCGGTCGTAGTAGATAAGCCAGCCTCCGTCAACCTTCGCCGTCGTCGGGCCCTCCATCATCTTACCCGTGAAGGGTTCCGAGGCCGCCGACCACGGGCCGTAGGGCGACTTACTATAGGCCACCTTGATGTCGCGCTCGGGCCGTGTGTTGTCCTTCAGCACCATGACGTAGTCCCGTTTGCCGCGCTTCACCAGCGTGGCGTCAATGCACGAGAAGCCCGGGTCTATCATGAGTTTCGCGGGGGCAAACGTCTTAAAATCCTTCGTGGTGGTATAGTACAGCCGGTGGTTGTTCTTATGGTCCTCCTGTCCGTCGGGGAACCGGCCGGGGATGCACGAGGCCCAGACGATGACGGCCTGCTGGCGCTCGTCGTCCCAGAACAGCTCCGGTGCCCAGACGTTGACCGTCGTCGTGTCTGTCATGACCTCGATGAAGCGCTGCTGGCTCCAGTGTTTCAGGTCTTTGGAGCACGCATAGCCAAAGCCGCGGTCGCCGCGCCACGACGAGGTCCACACCAGATGGAACGTGCCGTCGGGTGTGCGAATGATGCTGGGGTCGCGCATGACGCGCTGCTTGCCCACCTCGGGCTTCAGCCACGTGCCGGGAATGGAGTCCCAGTGCCAGCCGTCGTAGCTGTAGATAAACCGCAGACCGTCGGTTGCCGGCTCGTGGAACGAGGTCGAGACATACACTTCGCGCTGTGCCAAGGCGGTGAGCACCACCGTCAGCAGAAGGAAAAAGATGTAAAAACGTTTCTTCATGTTACCTATTTTTTATTTTTAAGAAGACGAAAAATTTGGTAGTTTGTAACTAAATAATTATCTTTGCAGACAGAAAAGACTTAAACGCAAAAAACAATGAAGAGACTAACCATGGTATTGCTCGGCATCAGCGTATGCCTGGGCATCAGTGCCAAGAAACAAGTGACCCCGACCCGCAGCAATGGCTACCCCATTGCGCAAGTTCCCTTTACCGCCGTCAAGGTGACGCCCAACACGTTCTGGGGCGACCGCATCCACGCCGCCCGCGAGGTGACCATCCCGCTGGCGTTCTCGAAGTGCGAGAGCGAGCACCGCTACAAGAACTTCGAGATGGCAGCCTACACGCTGCAGCACCCCGGCCACGAGGGACTGAACACACCCGAGTGGGACGTGGCAAAGTTCATGGGTTTCTCGTTCGACGACACTGACGTCTACAAGACCATCGAGGGAGCCTCGTACGTGCTGCAGACCTACCCCGACAAGCAGCTGCAGGCATACATCGACAGCGTGCTCGACGTGGTGGGTGCCGCCCAGGAGCCCGACGGCTACCTCTACACCGCCCGCACCATCAACCCCCAGCACCCGCACCACTGGTCGGGCAAGCAGCGCTGGGAGGTAGAAGAGATTCTGAGCCATGAGCTCTACAACCTGGGCCACATGGTGGATGCCGCCTGTGCCCACTATCAGGCCACGGGCTCTGACAAGTTCCTGAACATAGCCCGCCGCTATGCCGACTGCGTCATCCGCGAGGTAGGCCCCAACGCCGGACAGGCGTGTGTCGTCCCCGGCCACCAGATAGCAGAGATGGCGCTGGCCCGCCTCTACGTGCTGACCGGCGAGAAGAAGTATCTGGACGAGGCCAAGTTCCTGCTGGACTACCGCGGCAAGACACAGCGCCACGACATCTATTCGCAGAGCGACAAGCCCGTAGTGGAGCAGACCGAGGCGTGGGGACATGCCGTCCGTGCGGGTTATATGTATGCCGGCATGGCCGACGTGGCCGCGCTGACGGGCGACTCTGCTTATCTGAAGACCATCGACACCATCTACGACAACATCGTTTCCAGGAAATACTACATCACGGGCGGCGTGGGAGCGCGCCATCAGGGCGAGGCCTTCGGCGCCGACTACGAACTGCCCAACCTGACGGCGTACAACGAGACCTGTGCCGCCATATCGATGGTCTACCTCTTCCACCGCATGTTCCTGTTGCACGGCGATGCCAAGTACATCGACTGTCTGGAGCGCACGCTCTACAACGGCGTCATCTCGGGCATGTCGGTCGACGGCGGCCGCTTCTTTTACCCCAACCCGCTCAGCAGCGACGGCCAGTACAAGTTCAATGCCGACGGCACCGTCGAGCGCCAGCCGTGGTTCGGCTGCGCCTGCTGTCCGTCGAACCTCTGCCGCTTCATCCCCTCGTTCCCCGGCTATATGTATGCCGTCAAGGACCGCTCGCTGTACGTCAACCTGTTTGCCGGCAACACGGCCACCGTCCAGGTCGGCGGCAAGGACGTGGTGCTGGAGCAGGTGACCAACTATCCGTGGGACGGCGACATCACGCTCAACATCAAGAAGAACCAGGCCAGGCAGTTTGCGCTGAAGATACGCATCCCCGAGTGGGCCACGGGCAGACCCGTCCCCTCTGACCTCTACCGCTACAGCGACGACGTGCTGCCCACCGTCAGCTGCACGGTGAACGGCAATCAGGTCGCCGTTACCACCACCGCTGACGGTTACCTGACCATCGACCGCGTGTGGAAGAAAGGCGACGACGTCAGCATCCACTTCGACATGCCCGTGCGTACCGTCAAGGCCAGTCCCCGCGTGGCTGACGACCGCGGCCGCGTGGCCGTCGAGCGCGGCCCGCTGGTCTACTGTGCCGAGGGTGCCGACAACGAGGACGCCAGCATCTTCAACTTCCTGATGCCCCGTCAGCCGCGCTTCACCGTCACCGACCGCGACATCAAGACCAACGGCGCCATGACATTCGGCATCAAGGCCATCCAGGTCGACGGCCAGGCCCTGGAGCAGGACGCACAGGGCGAGGCCAGCGTCAAGAAGGTGACGCTGACCATGATTCCCTACTACGCCTGGAACCACCGCGGACCGGGTCTGATGGAGGTCTGGATGCCGCAGACGCTCAGCGCCGTCGGCAACTACTAAGAGAAAACGCTAAACTGATGAAATCATGACGTACGATATTAACAAGGTCCGGGCAGACTTCCCCATCCTCCAGCGCGAGGTCTACGGTCGTCCGCTGGTCTATCTGGACAATGCTGCCACCACCCAGAAACCGCTCTGCGTGCTGGATGCCATGCGCAACGAATACCTGAACGTGAATGCCAACGTGCACCGCGGCGTCCACTACCTGAGCCAGCAGGCCACCGACCTGCACGAGTCTGCCCGCGAACGGGTGCGCACCTTCATCAACGCCCGGAAGACCGAGGAGATAGTCTTCACCCGCGGCACCACCGAGGCCATCAACCTGGTAGCCGCCACCTTCTGCGAGTCGCAGATGAAGGCCGGCGACGAGGTGCTGGTCAGCGACATGGAGCACCACTCCAATATCGTACCCTGGCAGCTCGAGGCCCAGCGTCGCGGCATCGTGGTAAAGCATCTTCCCATCAACGACACAGGCGAGCTGATGCTCGATGAAATGGGCAATTTCCTCAGCGAGCGCACCCGCCTCGTCAGCATCGCCCACGTCAGCAACGTACTGGGCACGGTCAACCCCGTGGCCGACATCGTCCGACAGGCCCACGAGCGGGACATCCCCGTCATGGTGGACGCCGCCCAGAGCGCCCCGCACATGAAGATTGACGTCCAGCAGCTGGACTGCGACTTCCTGGCCTTCAGCGGCCACAAGATGTACGGTCCCACCGGCATCGGCGTGCTCTACGGCAAGGAGGAGTGGCTGGAGAAGCTGCCCCCCTATCAGGGCGGCGGCGAGATGATAGACAAGGTCAGCTGGCAGCGCACCACCTTCGAGCGACTGCCCTTTAAGTTCGAGGCCGGCACACCCGACTACGTAGCCACCCACGGACTGGCCACTGCCATTGACTATCTGGAAGGCATTGGCCTCGATGCCGTCAAGGCCCACGAGGAGGAGCTGACCCGCTACTGCATGGAGCAGCTGCAAACCATCGATGAAATGAGGCTTTTTGGCACCGCACCCGACAAGGACGCCGTCGTCTCGTTCCTCGTCGGCGACATCCACCACCTCGACCTGGGCACCCTGCTCGACCGTCTGGGCATCGCCGTGCGCACGGGACACCACTGCGCACAGCCCCTCATGGCACGCCTCGGCATCAGCGGCACCGTGCGCGCCTCGTTTGCACTCTACAACACAAGGGAGGAGATTGACGCCCTCGTAGCCGGCATCCGCCGCGTCAGCCAGATGTTCTGACGGCGCACCGGCAGGCTGCGGCGGAGGCTTCAGAAGAGGTCCAGCGTGAGCTGACCGTCACCACCCAGCATATTGAACGTTTTCCGATGAAATGGGGTGATTCCGAACTTCCGGATAGCCTCACGGTGCTTCTTCGTGGGGTATCCCTTGTTCGACAGCCAGTCGTACTGAGGATACTCCGCAGCCAGCTGGTCCATATAGTCGTCACGGTAGGTCTTGGCCAGGATGGAGGCCGCCGCTATCGACAGGTACTTGCCGTCACCCTTGACTATCGTCGTGTGGGGCAGCGTCACCGTCTGCCCGTCAACCACCGTGCGGTAGGGCTTGAAGCGGTTGCCGTCGACGATGACGGCCTCCGGGCGCACCGCCAGCTGGTCCAGGGCGCGGTGCATGGCCAGAATAGAGGCGTTCAGGATGTTCATTTTGTCGATTTCATCGGGACTGACCACCCCCACGGCCCATGCCACGGCGTCGCGTTCTATCACCTCGCGCAGCTGCTTCCGGCGACGGTCCGTCAACTGCTTCGAGTCGTTCAGCTCGTCGTTCACGTAGTCTTCCGGCAAGATGACCGCCGCAGCATACACGCTGCCCGCCAGACAGCCCCGCCCAGCCTCATCGCATCCCGCCTCCACCTTTCCTTCATAGTAATGGCTTGCCAACATCGTCTTCATGCTTTTGTCTCGTCAGAAAAATAGAACTGCTTTTAACAGCTATAATCGAATAATTAATGATGAATCTATTGCATCTATCGTATGCATACTCTATCAAACCGTAAAACTTAGGGTCTCCCAGTTCCTGATTAGTTACACCATCCAACTTCAGCAACCAGTGCTCATAACCCTCTGGGGCATCTATCTGTCCAGAGCGCACCTCCTGTGTCTTTTCATTAAAAGCAATAACGGCCTTTGCCCGTTGACCGCCAGCAGAGGTTCCCACCTTAATAATATTAAGAAGAGCTTTTTTCTTGTCTTGACTAAGATTCGTGTCAAGTTCTGCTTTCTGGTTCAAAGCCTCACGGGCAACCTCCACCAGAGAATCTATTTCTATCTTGGTGTCTTTTTCAAGGTAGGTGTCTTGAGCTGGCTCAAACTCCAGTGCCCCCATACTTCGTTTTCCTTGATAACACAGGCGTTCTACTGGATTGGCAAATGACCTACCAATAGTTGCCAACCATCTGTCAAGCAAAGCCTTACCATATGCATCAGGCAATGCGTCGGCCAACAAGCCGGGCAACCCCATATAGGTATCCTTGGAAATAGAGGTAAATTGATATGGCCTGTGAGGATTCAAAGGCATTAACAATGGTGACAAGTCTAATCCCAATCTTTCAAATGCAGGTTCATACTCAAATACTGCCGTCTGTGTATTTTCATTCCACATCACCACGCCAGCCCGATGTCCCCAGATATTTACGTATGCTAATGTTACCATTCCGAATCGCCCTTATTTATTTCTGTATTAGATGACTTCACCCGTATCTTCTTTTTATTATTCTTAAAAAGTTTCGCATAGGCGATGGGACTGACGGTTTCCTCTTGAAAGAAACTGTCGAGATAGTCCAAATGCTCAAGAGCCCTCAGTAACTGCACAATGGTGAGTAATGAAGTTGTCTTTCCGTTTTCAACGGAACTGATAGTAAACACTGACACACCAGATGCATCAGCCAGTTCAGCCTGCTTCATATTCTTTTCAATTCTAAGTTCCTTCAACTTAGAACCAATCTGCCGCATAATAGCGTCATTTGCCTGCGCATATAAGTCCATATAACTATAGAAATATCTAATATTACGCTGCAAATATACACATAACTTTTGAAATATCCAAATTTATTTCCAACTTTATGTATATAACAGGAGCCTCCATGCTCCTGCGCAAATTTTCGCATAAACATTTGCCAGTATAATATTAACAAAATGAAGTTTTGACTTATACTGACAGACCGCCCCTTTTTCTCCACCACACTCTAATTTTTTTTGACTGGAGAAAAGACTGCCGACTCATCACGAGCCGGCAGTCTTTCAATTTAAACATTTTTTTATTAACAATTAATGTTTTATGAAAAAACATTCTTTTAAAAAGAACCTCCGACCCTCACGGGCAGGCTGTTCAGCATTCATTTAATTATTA
>ERZ842401.7230-NODE-7230-length-11465-cov-4.392638_pt1 | contig 11465 bp, 9 predicted proteins | sample MGYA00521270_ERZ842401 | MGnify/ENA primary metagenome ERZ842401 (study PRJEB31892, sample SAMEA3878208) | bioreactor metagenome | biome: Moose rumen | place: Sweden | collected 2011-10 | study: EMG produced TPA metagenomics assembly of the PRJEB12797 data set... | reverse complement strand
TATCAATAAAATTTTCAAAATCCCATAACACTTGTCATAATTTTGTGTTAAAATGTTAGCATAGTGTCATAATTGACTCCCACGGGGCTTGCAGAGCCGATGAAGAACCTATAAATTATACAGCGAGGAGAATTGATATGAGCGAGCGAAGAAAACGTGTTGCACTGCTGGCAGGACAGGCTGACGAGACCTACCAGAGCGCATTTATAACAGGCTTTTTGAAAAAGGCTTTTTCCTTCGATATGGACGTCTGCGTGTTTTCAATGTACCGCAAGTATCAGGATACCACCGAGCGTGAAAAGGGTGAGACCAACATCTTCTCACTGGTGGAGCCCGAGGGTTTTGACGCTATGGTCATACTGGAGGACACCATACAGTCAGCAGGTGAAGCCCAGCGGCTGGAGGAGCGGTTTAATGAGACCTTTAAAAAGCCCGTTGTCATTATCGAGAAGGAGAGCCCCTATTTCCCCAGCATATGCACCGACAGCTATAAGCCCGTGTGCGAGCTGGTGGAGCACCTTATTGTGGAGCACGGCTTTAAGGATATAGCATTTTTAACAGGTAAAAAGTGGCATAAGCACTCTCAGGAGAGACTGCTTGCCTACAGAGATACTATGGCAAAGCACGGGCTGAAAGTCTCTGAGGACAGGGTCATCTACGGCGACTTCTGGTACCAGAGCGGTGAGCTTTGCGCCGACCAGCTGCTTGCTAAAAAGAATGACCTGCCCGAAGCCGTGGTGTGCGCAAACGACCCTATGGCTATAGGTCTGTGCAAGGCGCTTACCGAAAGGGGCTATAAAATACCCGACGATATCGCCGTGCTGAGCTATGACTCTACCTTTGAGGGGCAGACTGCGCCTAAGTCCCTGACCTCGGTGGAGATACCTGCCGAGGCTGTGGGCGACCATGCTGCCCAGTTTATCATGGATAAGCTCTGCGGCAGAGAAACGCCACCCTTCAATGCCAGCACAAAGCTGCTGATAGGGGAGAGCTGCGGCTGCAAAAATGTCACCATACCCGAGTTTACCATGAAGCGCAGCAGGTGGGGTACCGAGATATCCGAGGAGGGCTTTGACTCTGTCAGCAACTCTATGGTGGAGGACCTTATGGCTCAGACCTCACTTTCGGAGTATCTGGGCACCATATATTCCTACGCCTATCAGATAAGGGAAATAAAAAGCTTTCACCTGTGCCTGAGCTCCCCCTGGAAGAATATGGAGCATGACCCCATGCTGCACCTTAAAAATGACGGCTATCCCCATAAAATGATATATGCCGTTAAATATAACTGGGACCGCAAGGACGGTCATGTGGGACTTGATGAGACCTTTGGACGTGATGAGCTGCTGCCCATAATATCACAGCAGAGAGATACGCCTGCTGCATTTTTCTTCACCCCCGTTTTCTGTGAGGACCAGTGCTTTGGCTATGCAGTGGTGAGCTACGGCAGCGAGACCAGAAGCTATGATGAAAACTACCGCCGCTGGATAGGTCTTGTTTCGAGAGGGTTTGAGAGCCTGAGACGCTACCTGGTAATGCAGAATGTCTCAGAGCAGCTTGAAAAGATAAGAAGCCATAAATTTGCCGACCTGCGCACAGTTTATGAGAGCCTTTCGGACGGCGAAAAGCACGACTATGACCTGGTGGAGAAGATACTGGAGGAGAATTTGTTCACCTACCAGTTCCAGCCCATCGTTGATACGGTCAGCGGTGCGATATATTCCTATGAGTCTCTCATGCGCTCGAATACCGAAAAGCACCTGCCGCCTCTGCTTATCATAAAATATGCCGATATGCAGGGCAGGCTCGCCGATGTTGAAAAGGCGACATTTCTCAATGTGCTGAAAATAATTTCCGAGCACAGGCAGGAGCTGGGCAGAGTTAAAGTATTTATAAACAGCATACCCGGCGTGCGTGTGGCAGACAGGGATTTTGATACCTTAGAGGAGTATATGGAAAAGCTCTCCGACAATGTGGTGGTGGAGCTCACCGAGGAAGCCGAGCTGAACGATAAGGACCTTGAAAGGCTGCAGAACTTTTTCAGAAGGCTCAATATCGAGACCGCTGTCGATGACTACGGCACGGGCTATTCAAACGTTAACAACCTGCTGAGATATATGCCCGATTATGTCAAGATAGATCGTGCGCTGCTCAGCGAGATACAGGATAAACCCCAGAAGCAGCACTTTGTACGTGAGGTAATAGACTTCTGCCACGATAACAACATCAAGGCGCTGGCTGAGGGCGTTGAGACCGCCGACGAGCTGAGACAGGTGATCTATCTGGGTGCTGATCTTATACAGGGCTATTATACAGGCGCCCCCAAGGACCACTTTATCGGCTCTATCGACGAAAATGTCAGGAAAGAGATAAGGCAGTTCCACCGTGAAAAGGTGGAGGGCACTGCCAACCAGATATATGTTGCAGGCAAGACCAACCGTGTTACTCTGGCGTCCCTCACCAAGTCGGGCTGTACCGAGATAATTGTGGGCAAGGGCACTATGGTCTATAAGGATATTGCCGTTATCGGCACCCCGGGACTGCGCACCGATATCCATATAAGGGTAGAGGAAGGCTACAGCGGACGTATAACCTTAGAGGACGTTTATCTTTCAAACATCAAAAACCGCCCCTGTATCGAGCTTGACGACAGCTGTGACGTCACCCTTGTGGTGGTGGGCGAAAACACTTTGCACAACACAGGCATTTACGTTCCCGAAAGCTCAAACCTTACCGTTGAGGGTGGCGGCAGCATAAAGCTGCAGCTCAACTCCACCGATTATTACGGCATAGGTGCGCCCTCAGACCAAAGGCACGGCAGCCTGCTGTTTGAGCTGACAGGCAGCATTGAGATATTCGGCAGGGGAGTCAACGGCGTCTGCATAGGCTCGGGACTGGGCGGCAGCATAAATATTAAGAGCGGACTTTATATGCTTGAAGCCAACGGCAACACAGGCGTGTGCATAGGCGCTCTGTCGGGAGACTCGGAGGTAAACGTGAAAAGCTGCAACGTTTCTCTTGAATTTGCCGCCACAGACGGCGTGGGTATCGGCTCGGTATCGGGCAATGCAAAGGCTGTTATCTCCCAGTGCGCCTTCAAGCTCTACGGCGACGGCAACAACAATGTGGGCATAGGCACGCTAAAGGGCGCAAGGTCCGAGACCGAGATAGTAGAATCAAGCCCCATAATAAGCCTGAGTGCGGTAAGGCTCACAGGCATTGGTGCGCTGGAGGGCAGGACGGTCATAGACCTGACAGGCTCGGTGCTCAAAATAGAGACCTCGGGTGACCAGGCGCTGGCAGTGGGCGGCTACAATGACGACCAGCAGATCACCATGACCAGCTCAGACACCAAGTGGACGGTGAACACAAAGCTGTCTGCCGACACCTATGCGCCAAACGGCAGCCTGCGTGTGATAAACGGCAGAGGAAGATTTATCTTAAACGGCTCTGAGGTGGAGCGCAGCGAGATCTTTCAGTAACAGATTTGATAATAACGAATAAAATAAGGTGCCGCCTGCGGATAACTGTTTTTCCGCAGAGCAGGCACCTTTTTTGCAGGCGCTGTGAGAAATGTTTGAGAAATGTTAAAAAGCAGCATAACTGTTGAAATGCCCAGAGATTTGTGTTATACTGTGTAAAAGGAAAAATATCTGCACAGAGGGGGATATGACAATGGTAAAAATACTGGTGGTGGAGGACGATAAGGAGCTTAACTCCACCGTTTGCAAATATCTTGACCTTAACGGCTTTGAGGCAACGGGCTGCCTTGATGCCCTGCAAGCCTATGACAAAATGTACGGCGCAAGCTTTGATATGATAATATCTGACATTATGATGCCTAAGATAGACGGCTTTGAGTTCGCCGAAACTGTCAGGGGGCTCAATAAGGATATACCCATTCTGTTCATGACCGCCAAGGACGATATGAGGTCAATGCAGAGGGGCTATAAGCTGGGTATCGACGACTATCTGGTAAAGCCCATAAACCTTGAAGAGCTGCTGTTGAAGATAGGCGCCATAATGCGCCGTGCTAACATCAGCGCCAGCAAGCAGCTTACGGTGGGCAGACTCACCATGAACGAGGACGAGCAGAGCTGCGTCTATGACGGCGAGGAGATAGCCCTGACGGTGAGGGAGTTCAACCTTTTGTACAAGCTGCTCTCAAACCCCAAAAAGACCTTCACACGCTCCCAGCTCATGAACGAGTTCTGGGATATCGAGGCGACCTCAGGGCTGCGCTCGGTGGACGTTTATATGAGAAAGCTGAGAGAAAAGTTTGAGCACTGCGACGATTTTGAGATAGTCACGGTACACGGCTTGGGCTACAAGGCGGTGACTAAGTGAAGAGCAGCTGGCGCACAAGGCTTCTTAGCCTGCTGGAATATCTGGGCATACTGTTTTTCATATCCTTCGTGCTCACGGCTTCATTCATACTGTTTTTCCAGTGGGTGGAGATACCCGAGGATACCATAAGAAAAAGCGCCGTGCTCACCTTCGGCAATGCGCTGTTTATCGCCTTTATCGTGTGGCTTGTGGATAAGCTCAGAAAAAGGATAACCGTCGAGCGCCCCATAAAGCGCATATCCGACGGGCTGGAAAGGCTCACAAAGGGGGAGTTTGACGCAGGGATAGAACCCTTTGCAGACCCTCTGGGCAGCAATCAGTATAACCTGATAATACAGCGCATTAATAAAATGGCTGACGAGCTTTCGGGGGTGGAGACTCTCAGGACCGATTTTGTATCAAACGTCTCCCACGAGATGAAAACGCCCCTGGCGGTGATACAGAATTATGCAGCGCTTCTTGGCTCCCCCGACCTGCCCGAGACTGACAGGCTGGAATATGCCGCAGCCATAAGCGACGCCACCAAGCGGCTGGCAGCCCTTATCACCAATATCTTAAAGCTCAACAAGCTGGAAAACCAGCAGATATTCCCCGTGGCAGAGCCCTTTGATCTGAGCGAGCAGATATGCGAATGCCTGCTGGGATTTGAAAACGAGTGGGAGAAAAAGCAGATAGATATCGAGACTGACATCGACGACGGGATAGTGATAAATGCCGACCCCGAGCTGTTGAGCCTGGTGTGGAACAACCTGTTCTCAAACGCCATAAAGTTCACCGACGAGGGGGGAGCTGTGAGCGTTTCAGTCAAGCGGCTGGGAGACAGCGCCGCCGTAAGTGTGAGCGACACAGGCTGCGGTATCGACAGCGAGACAGGCAGGCATATTTTTGATAAATTCTATCAGGGCGATACCTCACACGCTTCACGAGGAAACGGTCTGGGGCTGGCTCTGGTAAAGCGCATAATCGACATCACCGACGGCGAGATATCGGTATCATCGCAGGTGGGCAAGGGCAGCACCTTTACTGTGACGCTGAGAGGTGCGCAGGATAATAACCAATGACGCAGCATGACCGCAAGGAAACGGAGGGTACCCACAAATGGATAACTCAAAATTCACATACAGCTATTCGCCTGCACGCAATGATGAGGTGGACAAAATAACCGCGAAATATATAAAAACCGAAAAAAAGCCCGACAGCGATATGGAGCGGCTGAGAAAGCTGGACCGTCAGGCAGAGCGCCCCGGGACCTTTGCAGGCATTGCGGTGGGCATTATCGGCGTGCTGATACTTGGCTTAGGGCTGAGCCTTATGCTGAGCTTTGACCACTTTACAGCAGGGCTGATAGTGGGCGTGCTCGGGCTTGGGATAGCAGCAGCGGCAACGCCTGTAAGCAAGGCGGTAACAAGGCAGAGCCGTGAAAAGGTCAGGGACGAGATACTAGAGCTGAGCCGCCGCATAAAGCAGGGGCAGGGCTGAAAAAAATAAAGAAAAAAGAAGAAAGAATAAAGAAAAATGGCGTCTGCAGATCTGGCATATTATAGACCGTTATTTCTTGTTGATTCTTTCTTCTTTGTTTTTTAGCAGGCGCTTTATGTGTTTGCTGTTCACAGTTCCAGCTTTTCGCCGTCACGGGATATCTTCACCTGCGGGAAGAGGTTTAAAAGCTCGGCTTCAAAATTTTCGGGGTGCTTTTCGGCAGGGCTGTAGTGGGTGAGCCACAGCATTTTTGCATTTGCCTTTGCCGCAAGCCCGCAGGCGTCCTGCATGAGCATATGCCCCTTCTGATCCATGCTTTCCTTTTTATCCCTCTCGCCGTACATACCCTCGCACACAAACAGGTCCGAGCCCTCTGCAAACTGCGCTATGCCCTCAAAGGGCAGCGTGTCGGTGGTGTAGGTGAGCTTTATCGGCTTTCTTCTTTCCCCCGTCACCTCTTCGGGAGCTATCACCCTGCCGTCCTCAAGGGTCACGCTCTCGCCGGCGTGGAGCCTTCGCCACAGCGTAACAGGCACCCCCAGCGCCTTGGCATTATCGGGCTTGAAAACAGGCTTTTTATCAAAAAACAAGCTGTAGCCCAGGCAGCTCACACTGTGTTTAAGGGGCAGTGTGGAGATGGTGAGCATGGGGTCTATCTTATCGGCAGTAAAGCTCACAGCCTGCTTATCGGGCAGCTTGTGCGCCCTCACCTCAAAGGGGAGCCTGCCGCAGACGGTCATAAGGCTTTTAAAGACCCTCTCGCAGCTTGCAGGCATATAAATATCCAGCGGCTCGGTGCGTGAGCAGTTGCCCATTGACAGCAGCAGCCCCGGCAGCCCCGTTACATGGTCTGCATGGCAGTGGGTGATAAGCAGTATCTCGATCCTGCTTATTTTGAGCCCGAACTGTGACAGCGCCACCTGCATACCCTCGCCGCAGTCGATAAGCACCGCCTTGCCGTTATGCTCAACAAACAAGCCTGTTAAATATCTGTTTTTCAGCGGCAGCATACCGCCTGTTCCCGCAAGACAGATCTCGGGCATAATTATACCTCCCATCGGCATATAAGTTTTTTACTTTTTATATTATACACTAATGTTAAAATGCTGTCAATGATTTTTAACCTGCAAATACTTTACAATAATAAATTTATATGTTATAATAAAGCCATAGCCCGTGCTTGATGCACGGTCTGCAGAGCTAAAGCTCTGCTTGCAGGCTGTTCGCCTGCGGCTTTATTGTAACATTTTGCCTCAGGTCCCTTGCAAGCAAGACCGTTCGGCTTCATGTTATAATAAAGCCATAGCCCGTGCTTAATGCCTGCGGCTTCATGTTATGATACACTTACTTCTACATGAAAGGACAGATAATATGAACATAAGAAAAATAACCGCCGCCGTTTTATCGCTGACACTGAGCTTTACCATGCTGACCGCCTGCGGCAGCAGTAAGGAGAGCGACAAAAAATCTTCAAGCAGCTCCTCAAAGTCGGGCAGCCAGAGCACCGACAGCCAGTCGGGTGAGGAGGAGAAGGCGGACGTTTCCACCACCCATACCAATGACCCCATGACAGTCACCTCTGCCAAGGACCTTGTGGCGCAGATGAAGGTGGGCTGGAACTTAGGCAACACTATGGACGCTACCTCGGGCGAGGGCAGAGAGGGCGTTGAGGCTGAGACCTCGTGGCAGCCCTCGGGCGCAAAGACCGATGAATTTATGATAAAGCAGATAAAGGACGCAGGCTTTAACGTGCTGCGTGTCCCCGTATCCTGGGGCACCCATATGGACGATGACTACACCGTTGATAAGGAGTGGATGGACAGAGTACAGGAGATAGTTAACTACGGTATCGACAATGATATGTTCGTTATACTCAACACCCATCATGAGGAGTGGTATATGCCCGACGGCTCGGATATGGAGCAGGACCTTGAAGAGCTTGAAGCCCTCTGGACCCAGATAGCCGAGCGCTTTAAGGGCTATGACGAGCACCTGATATTCGAGGGACTGAACGAGCCAAGGCTCAGGGGCACGCCCTCTGAGTGGACAGGCACAGGCGAGGCAAGGGATATAGTTAATCAGTACGCTAAAAAGTTTGTTGAGACCGTCCGTGCCACAGGCGGCAACAATGCCGACCGCTGCCTTATGGTAACAGGCTATGCGGCTTCATCATCAAGCACCAATTTGCAGTATATCGAGATACCCGAGGACAGCGACAAGATAATAGTTTCGGTACACGCATACCTGCCCTACTCATTTGCGCTGGATACCAAGGGCACCGATGTTTATGACCCCGATGACGGCTCTATAGAGCAGCTCTTTGAGATGATACAGGCATATTTCCTTGACAGGGATATCCCCGTTATCATCGGTGAGTTCGGCTCGGTAAACAAGGATAACACCGAGGACAGGATACAGTGCGTTACTGATTACCTCACCATTGCCAAGGAATACGGCGTGCCTTGCATCTGGTGGGATAACGGCGTAAGAGTAGGCGACGGCGAGAACTTCGGCATTTATAACAGGGCTGAATACGACTGGTATTTCCCGACCATCGTTGAGGCTATAATGGACGTTGTAAACAGTTAAGGAGGAAATAACTATGAGTGGATTTATCGACAAGCTTATCTCAAGAAGAAGCGTAAGGAGCTACAAGCCCGATATGGTGGACGAGGAGACCCTTAACGAGATAATCAAGGCAGGCACATTTGCCCCCACGGGCATGAACAGGCAGTCCCCCGTGATAATTGCCGTCACCAATAAGGAGCTGAGAGACAAGCTCGCCGCCCTGAATGCCGAGATAATGAACGCCAACATCGACCCCTTTTACGGCGCCCCCGTGGTGCTTATAGTTCTGGCTGATAAAAATGCACCCACTTATGTGTACGACGGCAGCCTTGTTATGGCAAACCTTATGCTGGCAGCCCACGATAAGGGTCTTGGCAGCTGCTGGATACACAGAGCTAAAGAGGAATTTGAGCGCGAAGAGGGCAAAGAGATCCTAAGCTCCCTGGGCATAGAGGGCGATTATGAGGGCGTGGGCCACTGCATAATAGGCTATCCCGCCGATGAACTGCCCGAAGCAAAGCCCAGAAAAGATAATTACGTCTATTGGGTAAAGTAACAAACCATTATCCGGCATACTCACCACCTTGGTGTGTACTGCCGCAAATAATAATTTACCGTACCGTCTGCAGGCTTTACTGGGGAATAACCTTTCTTCAGAAAGGTTTTCCCCAGTAAAGCCTGCAGGCAGTACGGTAGATCATCATTTTCAGCGGTGCATATCAAAGTGGTGAGTGTGCAGATGATTTTTTGCTGGGGAGGTATTGTTATGCTTGGAGTTTGCTTGCTGTTTGTGGGCATAGTGCTTATAAACAACGGCGCCTGTGCGCTGCTGGGGGTGGATAGAAGGTCTGCTGCGGTGATGAATATATTTGTGGGCGGTCTGTCGCTGTTCATCAACTTTGTCAGTCTGGTCAAGGGGAATTACTATGCCGCAGGAACGGGGCTGCTTTTCGGCTTTACGTACCTTTTTGCAGCGCTTAACAATATTTTTGAGCTTGACCCCAAGCCCTTCGGGGTTTTCTCCACCTTTGTGGCGTTCAACGCAGTGGTTTTCGGCATTGTTGAGGGCGTAACGGGCAGCGCACAGCTGGGCATTGACCCCGACTGGCGCTGGGCAGCAATATGGTGGCTGTGGGCAGTGCTGTGGGGCACATCATTCTTTACCGACCTTATGAAAAAAGACCTGGGCAAATTCGTGCCCTGCCTGCAAATTTTTGAGGGCATAGTGACCGCCTGGATACCCGGCGTAATGCTGCTGCTGGGCGTGTGGTAAATAAGCTTTGTGCGTTTTTATGTGGGGGAGACTCTTTTGATCGGGTCTCCCCCCAATTTTTTGATAATAAAAAAGCCGCTGGCGCAAAATTTTAATGCAGAATAATAAACTGTGTACGAGGGTACGACCTACGGCAGCACATTTGATACCAAAACTGTAAAGATAAAGTAACATAGCTTTGTATAAGCATAAAGCCCGTGGACAGCTAAACACTGCCACGGGCTTTTTTATCAGATGTTCTTTTCCCAATCGGCTTCCCTGAAGCCCACCAGCACCTTGCTGCCTGTCAGCAGGATAGGTCTTTTTACCAGCATACCGTCCGAAGCCAGCAGCTTTAACTGCTCGTCCTCGGTCATCTGCGGCAGCTTGTCTTTAAGCTCCAGCGAGCGGTAAAGCTGACCGCTGGTGTTAAAAAACCTTTTCAGCGGCAGACCGCTTTTTTTGTGCCACTGCCTGAGCTCTTCAAGGGTGGGGTTGTTTGTTTTGATATCTCTTACCTCAAACTCCCTGCCCTTGTTATCAAGCCACTTCTGCGCTTTTTTGCAGGTTGAGCATTTGGGATAGCATATAAATGTCATACGCCCACTCCTTTATCACAGCTTTATTATCTTCTTTGCAGCTGCGATTATCTTCATAGTGTCCTTGGAGTCCAGCTTGCCGTCGTCATTGACGTCTGCCGCCTTGAACTGTCTGTCATTCTTTGGTTCAGAGGTCTTTTTGGTGTAGGATACCGACAGCAGAGCGTCCTTTGAGTCTACCTTGCCGTCGCCGTTGATATCGCCCTTTACAACATCATCAACAGGGTCTGTCTGAGCAGCTGTTATGGTAAAGGTGGTCTTGTTTGAGCCTGTGTAGCCTGCGCTGGTGCTCTTTGCGGTAACGGTTACTGTAGCTGTGCCTGCGTTGATGTTGTTTGAGTAGCTGACGTCATATTCGCTTGCAGGTATAGTATTTCCGCCGAGAGTTACTGTTACAGAGGGCTTCTGCTCGCTGCCGTTAGCAGTGAATGAAGTGCCGCTGAGTGTGAGCTGAGAGTTTTTAAGGTCAGCCTTTTTGATAGTGAAGGTATCAGACTTGCTGCCTGAATAGCTGCCCTTGCAGGTAACGGTAACAGTTGCCGTGCCCACCGATGTGTTGTTGCCTGAGATACTTACATCGTAGTCAACACCCTCCACCAGAACGGTGCTGCCGTTCTTTATGGTTATTGCCGGCTTGACAGGCGAGCCTGTGTACTCTACCTCCTTCTGAATATCAACAGTGAGCTTGCTTATGTCGGTAACGCTCTTTGTGATAGTGAAGTATTTTGTGACCGTGCCTGTGTAGTTTGAGCCCTTTGCAGCCACTTTAGCCACAGCCTTATCGGTAACATTGGTGTTGTTTGAGTATGAAACTGTGTAATCATTAGTGCTTGAAAGGGTAGTGCTGCCGTTCTTTACAGTTACCGCAGGGGTCTTGGCAGTGCCGTCATAAACAAAGGTGCTCTGGCTCAAAGTTACCATATCGTCGGTAATGGTCTTGGGGGATATGGTGAAGTTAATTGTTTTTGAGCCTGTAAAGCCTGCGCTTGAAGAAGTTGCAGTAACGGTGACAGAGCCTGCATTTGTGCCTGCATTAATGTTAGTGCCGTAGGTAACGGTGTAGTTTGAAGCTGCCACCGTTGTGCCGTTTACCGTAACAGAGCTTACAGTCGGCTTGATCTGGCTGCCTGTATATACATAGGAGGAAGTGCTCAGATTAACTGTCGCACCGCTGAGGTTTACCTTGTTGATAGTAAAGTTTACAGTCTTTGAGCCTGTAA
>ERZ842401.7229-NODE-7229-length-11466-cov-2.756025_pt1 | contig 11466 bp, 9 predicted proteins | sample MGYA00521270_ERZ842401 | MGnify/ENA primary metagenome ERZ842401 (study PRJEB31892, sample SAMEA3878208) | bioreactor metagenome | biome: Moose rumen | place: Sweden | collected 2011-10 | study: EMG produced TPA metagenomics assembly of the PRJEB12797 data set... | reverse complement strand
TTCTACTTAACTCCCATCTGCTGGATGACCTGATTGGCGAGCTCCTGCTGCACCTTCGGACGATTGTCCGGCGTAAAGACGGTATCCTCCACGCGCAGCCTCTGGTACACGCTGTTGATGCTCAGGTCGTAGATCGTGTTGGTCTCAAAGCCCAGCACCGTCGGCCTTTGCAGCGCCTTGGGATTTTCCCTGATGACGATGCCCTGCTCGCCGTTCGTCAGCTGCACGTAGGAGCCGGAGGGCAGGATATGGATGCTCTCCCCGAGCGCCTCGACAACCTTTTCGTCGTATTCCCTGTATTCGCCGAGCAGATATTTGTAGGCGGAGAAGGGCGACTGCGGCCGTCTGTACGGGCGCACCGCAGTCAGCGTATCGTACATGGAGGCGACCTTCAATATCTTCGTTCCCTCCAAAAGCTCCTGATCCTCGTGTTCTCCCCCTTCCTGCTCCTTTAAGCGGATTTCCAGATCCTTGGAGAGCTGGATCAGGTATCTGCGCACGCCCGCGGGATATTTGTAATTCGATTTTACCAGCGCGTACCCCTGCTGCATCGCCGCGCGCACGGTCTTTAACTCCTCTCCTGTCAGCGCCCCCGTTTTTGTTACCAGATCCCTCGGGGCGAGGTATCTGCCTATATCGTAAAACAGCGCCGCCTGCACGAGATAGATGCGCTCCTTTAAATCGGCGCGGTTCAGCTTTCCCGTAATGAGCGCCGTGAGCATGGCGACGTCCAGCGCATGCTTGCTTAAATAATCTTCCTTGGAACGGAGGCTTTGGTTAAAATAGATCGGCGCTTTCGTATATCCGAAGCGTCGGACGAGCATTTCCGAAAATTCGTCCAGCTTTTTCGGTGCGTTATCGTCCTTGAAGACCTCCCGCAGAATTTCCTCCACGACGTACGCCTGCATCGTCTGGAAGGACTCGAACTGGATTTCCTCGTCGGTCAGATCGATGGGCGCTTCCTGCTCGTCCAAAAGATAGATGCCGAACACGTCCAGCTTTTTCAACTGGACGAGCACCTGCGCGTCCACCTTTGTGCCGCTGCCATACAGCAGCACGCCGTCTTTATTGTAAATCGGACGGACAATCCTCGAGCCGTACTGGATTTTGTCGGTTTCTTCAAAACGCATCTGTTTTTTTATTCCCCAAAAAACGGCACAAAAACAACAGATCTATCCTTTATCAGTATACCCTAATCAGTCTCGTCTAACAAGCATTCTTCCATTTTTTTCAAAAGATTTTCCGTTAAGGACAGCACCTTTTCGTCTTCCTTTTCCACACGGTCTCTTTCCCTGTACCTGTATCTGAAAAAGGGCGTGCCCTTGCCCTGAAAGGAGAAATCCCTGCCGCAGAGGGAAAGGAGCCTGGGGATGCCCGCGACGTTGATTTTCGCGTCCGTCTGCATCATAAAGCGGATTTCGCCGCCCCCGCCCTTTACATCGTTGACGTAGAGCCTGTGCGCCCGCTCCCTGATCAAAGAAATCCGCAGCAGGTTTTCCACCGAGCGCGGCAGTGCCCCGAAGCGGTCGCAAAGCTCCGCCTTCATGTCCTCGCACTCGGCGTTCGTCTCGATGCCCGCGATACGCTTATAAATATCGAGCTTCTGCGTCTCATTTAAGATATACTCCGGCGGAATATACGCGTCCGCGTCCAGGTCCACGCTGGTGGCAAAATCCTCCGTCACGGTCTCCCCCTTCATGGCGCGCACCGCCTCGTTTAAAAGCTTGCAGTACAGATCGTAGCCCACCGCCTCCATATGCCCGTGCTGCAGCCGCCCCAGGAGATTGCCCGCGCCGCGGATTTCCAGATCGCGCATCGCGACCTTAAAGCCGCTGCCAAGCTCCGTAAATTCCCGTATCGCCTGCAAACGCTTCTCCGCCACCTCCTTTAGCAGCGTGTCCCTTTTGTACATCAAAAAGGCGTACGCCGTCCGGTTCGACCTGCCGACCCTGCCGCGCAGCTGGTACAGCTGCGACAGGCCCATTTTATCCGAATCGTGCACGATCATCGTATTCACGTTCGGAATGTCCATGCCCGTCTCGATAATCGTCGTCGAAACCAGCACGTCGATCGAGCCGTCGACAAAATCATACATGATGCGTTCCAGCTCGTTTTCCTTCATCTGTCCGTGCGCGTAAGCGATATTCGCCTCCGGCAGAAGACGCCTTAACTCCTCGGCGACGCTTTCGATATGGCTTACGCGGTTGTACACGTAGTACACCTGCCCGCCGCGCGCAAGCTCCCTGGCGATCGCCTCCCGCACCATTTCCTCGTTGTATTCGCAGACAAAGGTCTGGATCGGCATACGCTCCGAGGGCGCTTCCGTCAGCAGACTCATGTCCCGTATGCCCGACAGGCTCATATGGAGCGTGCGCGGGATCGGCGTCGCCGAGAGCGAGAGCACGTCCACGTTTTCTTTGAGCTTTTTCAGCTTTTCCTTGTGCGTCACGCCGAAGCGCTGCTCCTCGTCGATGATGAGGAGCCCCAAATCCTTGAACGTCACGTCCTTGGAGAGAAGCCTGTGCGTGCCGATAACGATATCCACCTGCCCCTTTTTCAGATCGGCGATCGTTTTTTTCTGCTCCGCGCTTGTCCGGAAGCGGCTGAGCATATCCACGCGCACGGGGAAGTCCTTTAATCTCTGCAAAAAGGTATTGTAATGCTGCTCCGCGAGAATCGTCGTCGGCACGAGAAAAACCGCCTGCTTATTGTCCTGCACCGCCTTAAACGCGGCGCGCAGCGCCACCTCCGTCTTGCCGAAGCCGACGTCCCCGCAGATCAGGCGATCCATAATCTTTTCGCTTTCCATGTCTGCCTTGGTGTCCGCGATCGCCGCAAGCTGGTCGTCCGTTTCCTCGAAGGGAAAAAGCTCCTCGAACTCCCGCTGCCAGACCGTATCCTCATGGAAGGCGAAGCCGCGCTTTTTCTGCCTCGCGGCGTAGAGCTCGACCAAATCCCTCGCGACCTCGTTTACCGCGCTTTTTGTCTTTTGCTTCGTTCGGTCCCACTCCCTGGAGCCCAGCTTATTTAACTTCGGCTTTTTTGCGCCCGCGGCGGCGTATTTCTGCACGACGCGGAAATTGCTCGCGAGAACGTACAGATTGCCTCCGTCGCGGTATTCGATCTTCATGAAGTCCTTCGCGACCTTATCGATCTCGATCTTTTCGATGCCACGGTAAATGCCCAGCCCGTGGCTTTCGTGCACGACGTAGTCGCCCGCCTTCAGCTCGTTAAAGTCCTGTAACGCCGTCGCGCCCTCGTATTTTTTGAATTTCCGTTTTTTCCGCTTCGGCTGCCCGAAAATATCGCTTTCCGAGATGACCGCGAATTTTAACATCGGATAGGAAAAGCCCCGCCTGACCGCGCCGTAGCAGACCATGACCTCGCCCTTTTGGAGCGTCCTGTCCATGTTTTCGGAATAAAAGGCGGTCAGCCCCCTTTCGCCGACGTCCCTTGCCAGACGCTTCGCCCTCGTCACGGAGGCGGAAAAAAGCAGCGTCCTGTACCCCGTCCGTTTGTAGCGCTCCAAATCCCCCATGAGCGCCTCGAAGCTGTTGTTGTAGGAATTTTGCGACTGCGCGCCCGCTTCCAGCTTTCTGTCCGCTTTGAGAAGGGGCGCTCGCATGTCGAGCGCTGAAACCGTAAATACGCGCAGCTTTTCCAGCCGCTTTGCCGTATCGGAGACGCTCTCCAACAGTGCCGTCTGCCCCGGCAGGATATAGCCCCCGTCCAGCCGCTTTTCCATGCTTTCGGTAAATTCCCGCTCGACCTCGTCCGCGCGCTCCTTTATGCGCGAGGGCTCGTCCAGTATCACGCAGGCGTCCTCCGCGGCAAAAAACGCCGAGAGACTCACGGTTTCCTCATAAAAATAGCGGATATACGCGTCGGGGTTTGCCAACGCGCCAAGCGTCCCCGCCTCCTCCGAAAGCTCCGCAAAGGTCACGGAGAGCCTGTGCGCTTCCTCGGTATGAAAGCCGTCGCGAAGCTCCTTCTCCCTTTCCTTTTCCTCCTTCCCTATGCGCGACAGACCGCTTTGCAGGCGCGCCTTACTCAAAGGCACCTCCGTCGCCGGATACAGGCGCAGCCTCGAAAGCTCCTCCACGGAGCGCTGGCTGAACAAATCAAAGCTCCGCAGGGACTCGATCTCGTCCCCCCACAGCTCGATGCGGAACGGGTTTTCCTCCGTCAGATCGAATACGTCCACGATGCCGCCGCGGATGGAAAACTGTCCCGGCGCTTCCACCTGATAATTTCTCTCGTAGCCCATGACGACAAGGCGTTTCGCAAGCGCCTCCTCGGAGATCGTATCGTGAACGCTTAAGGCGAGCACGTACTCCTTAAAGGTCTCCGGCGTAAGCAACGGCGTAAGCAGCGCGTCGATCGTCGTCACCACCGTCGTGCGCCGTCCCTCCATGCGCCGCTTTATGCACTGCAGGCGCTTCGCGGCGAGCTCGTTGCCGTGAATGTCCGCCTGATAAAAAATCGTATCCTTCGCCGGATAGAGCATGACGTTCCTGTCGTAGAGCCGGAAATCCTCCGCGATTTCCCTTGCCGCGCCCTCGTCCGCGGTAACGATCAGGCGCGCGGCATAGTCCTCGCTCAGGCCCCAGAGCATATGGAGCTTTTGCGAATCCGTGCAGCCGTATACGCCAAGCGTCTCCTTTCCCTCCTTAACGACGCGCTTTGCCTCGTCGAATCCCGCAAGCTCCATAAGCGGCGCGGTCAGCGTTTTCAGCATCCTTACCTATTCCCCCTCTTTACCCGTCTGCGCGGGCTTTTTCCCGTTGAACGCGTTCATCGCCGCATCGACGCCGTTTGCGAGAATCTCCGCCACGGCTTCCTTTGCCGTCTCCACGCCCTGCAAAAAAAGCGTCTCCTCCGCGCCGTGGAAGCCATCCAACACATGCTGCGCCAGATCGCCGCCTGCGGGCTTTCCTCCCACGCCCACGCGCACGCGGATAAACTCCTCGTGCCCAAGCTTGGCGATAATGTCCTTTAATCCGTTATGTCCGCCTGCGCTTCCCTTTTTGCGCACGCGTATCCTGCCGACGTCCAGATCGACGTCGTCCGAAATGACGATCAGCCTGCGCTTCGTGTCCGTGCGGTAAAACTCCGCGACCGCGCGCACGCTCTCCCCGCTCAGATTCATAAAGGTGTGCGGCTTTAAGAGCCGGACGGGGACGTCACCCACCTTTCCCTCTCCCAGCGCGCCGCGCCATTTTTTTCGCGCGTCCGACACGCGTATGCCGTAGGCCTCCGCCAGCGCGTCGACGACGAGGAAGCCCGCGTTATGCCTGGTGCGCGCGTATTTTTCCCCGGGGTTTCCCAGCCCCGTAATCAGCCACGCCGCATTTTCTCCGACGCTTTTTTTCGCGTCCGCAGCCGTCTCTGTCTCTTCGGCTTCGCGCAGACGCCCCGTTTTTAACCACAGCTCCAAAATTCCCATACGTTTTCCGTAAGCGGCAAAAGTATTTTACGCTTACTATAAAATAGCATAAAAAGGGCAGGAGCGAAAGGCTCCTGCCCGCAAAGCCAGCGTATACGGCTTTTTTCCTGCCGTCCGTTTACAGGACGTATCTGTTCCCGCGCTCCACGATGATCTTGATCTCGTTTTCCCCTTTGTAATAGGAGTTTGCGAGAATGGTGCTTCTGCTCTCGATAATCGAGTTTTCGATATGCACGTTGTCCCCGATGTACACGTCGTTTAAGATGATCGCGTTTTTGATGTAGCAGTTGTTGCCGATGAACGCGTTCTTAAAGACGACGGAATCCTCCACGTGTCCGTTGACGATACAGCCGCTGGAAATCAGGCTGTTTCTGACCTTTGCCCCGTTGTTGAACTTCGCGGGGGGCAGGTCGTCGATCTTGGAGGAAATATGCGGATACTGCTTGAAGAAATAGTCCCTGACCTCGGGCTTCAGGAAGTCCATATTGGTCTGGAAATAATCCTCGACGGAGGCGATGTTGCGCCAGTAATCCCGCATCTTGTAGCCGAAGATTCTCTTCACGTCCCGATAACGGATCAGAATGTCCCTGACGAAATCGTACTGATCCTCCTCCGCCGCCCTTTCGATCATTTCGATCAACAGACGTCTGCGGATCACATAGATGCCGCAGGAGATCGTATTGGACTTTGCCAGCACGGGCTTTTCCTCAAAATCCGTGATGCGGCTCTCCTCGTTCATCTTGAGGGTGCCATAGCGCTCGATGCCCTGCTCCTTGTCCATATCCTTGACGACGATGGTCACGTCCGCCTGCTTGTCGATATGGTATTCGAGCAGATCGTTATAGTCCATTTTGTAGACGCAGTCCGCGGACGTAATGATCACGTAGGGCTCGTGGCTGGTCTTCAAATAGCCGATGTTCTGGTAAATGGAATCCGCCGTCCCGCGGAACCACTGGGAATTGTCCGGCGTCATGTTCGGCGTGAAGACCGTGAGCCCTCCCTGCTTTCTGCCGAAGTCCCACCACTTGGACGAGCTTAAGTGCTTTTGCAGGCTTGCGCCGTTAAACTGCGTAATTACGCCGACCTTCTGCACATGCGAATTGGTCATATTGGAAAGCACGAAGTCGATGCTCCGGTAGCTTCCCGCGATCGGCATCGCGCCGATGGCGCGCAGCCTCGATAGCTCCTTCATACGGTGCGTATGTCCGCCCGCAAGTACGATACCTACTGCCTTCACGCTGTCTCACCTGCCTTTATCAGAGTCCTGCCGCTTGGCAGCTTGCCGTCGGGATAGTCGGAAATGTCCGTCTCTCCCGCGATACATACGTTCCTGCCGATGACGACGTCGGAGGGAATAACGCTCTTTTCCCCGACCGTTACCAGCCCGTGGTTATAGATATGGGGCGCCGTCTCGTTTTCCGTATCGTCTCCCTCGCCGATGCACACGCGGTCACCGATGCTTACCTCCTCCGCGACGATCCCCTTGGTAATGTCGCAGTTCTCGCCGATGACCACGCCGTTCATGATGATCGAATCCCTGACAATGCTGCCCTTGCCGACGACAACGTCGCAGCCGAGCACGGAATTGTAGACCTCGCCGTAAATCTCCGACCCCTCGCCGATGATGCAGCGCTCCACCGCCGTTTCACTCCCGAAATACTGGGGCGGGATGCTGACCGCCTGCGTATAGATTTTCCAGTATTCCTCGTACAGATTGAACTCGGGAACGATGTCGATCAGCTCCATATTCGCTTCCCAATAGGAGCTTAACGTGCCGACGTCCTTCCAGTAGCCGTTGAACTCATACGCATACAGCGGCTTCTTTAAGCTGTGGCAGTAGGGGATGACGTGCTTTCCGAAGTCTAACGCCGACTGATCCTTCAGCTCGCAGAGCGCTTCCTTTAACGTCTGCCAGCTGAAAATGTAAATGCCCATCGAAGCCAGATTGCTTCGCGGCTTTTCCGGTTTTTCCTCAAAATCCCGAATTTTGCGATCCTCGTCCGCAATGACGATGCCGAAGCGGCTGGCTTCCTCCATCGGCACGGGCATGACCGCGATCGTAACCTCCGCGTTCCGCGACTTGTGGAAATCCAGCATGACCTCGTAGTCCATTTTATAGATATGATCGCCGGACAAAATCAGCACGTACTCGGGATTATAGCTTTCCATATATTCTATGTTCTGATAGATGGCATTTGCCGTTGTAGTAGTGTACTGGAGGCAGTCGGAGGCATCATGCCAACCTCCCTTTACGTCAAGATGCTGTCCGCTTTTTGTCGGGTGGTAGACTATGATGGCGTCCTTGGTATGGCAGCTGTCCTTAAGGAACGGATTCCATCCGCAGCGCTGCTGCCTCATGTAATTGAGAACGAAGTCAGCCGTTCCGTCATATGCGTGGCTGGAAATGGGGAATATGTCCGAAGAGACGCTTCCTCCTTTGAAGAGGACCTCCATCCTGTATGTTCCCTCCTTCTCGAGGGATGAAAAGTTCAGCCGGAAGGTGGATTCCATGTTCTGAAGTTTGCCGGTTTCCTTTATGTCGGAAGAGGATCCCGAGAAAACGGTCTCTCCAGAGAATACGTCAACGATCCGGAACTCTTCTACCGAGATTTCCTCATTGCTGAGAAGCACGGCCACCTTTGAAGAAGTAGGAAGATACCCGAGTTGGTTCATCCTTATCCACTGTCCGGCGTATGCCCTGATTCCCGAAAGGGAGAGCAGGGCGCATATGAGAATTGCCGTTATCGGCCGAGTGCCTTTTTGTGTTTTCATAGCATGTCATGTTTCTGGAAAAGCAATCATTCTTCCGGAGCCAGAGGATATCTTAGAGCGTCTTCGGGGGAGATGGGGCGGATGACGCAGCAAGGATTGCCGGCCGCAAGAACTCCTTCCGGGATGTCTTTCACAACGACTGAACCTCCACCTATGACGCTTCCGCTTCCTATTGTGACACCGGGCATCACTTTCACTCCTCCTCCTATCCAGACATTGTCACCGATTGTTATCGGAAGTGCGTATTCAAGCATGTCGTTTCTTGTCTTCACGTCGAGAGCGTGGCCGGCCGTATAGAACCCGCACTGAGGAGCGATGAACACATTCTTTCCGATTGTGACTTGGGCCTCGTCCAGGATGACGCAGTCCATGTTGATGAAAGAATCGTCCCCTATGGAGATGTTGGACCCGTAGTCAAAGAAGAAAGGGGGAACTATTATGACCCTTTCCCCAAGGGAGCCTATCGCCTTGTCAAGGAGCTTCCTTTGGGCTTCGGCGTCAGAAGGGTGGATCCGGTTGTATTCCCAGGAAAGGCCCCTTCCCCGGATAAGTTCTTTAAGGAGGTCTCCGTTCGTTGCATCGTACAGATACCCCGACATCATCTTTTCCTTTTCAGTCATATGGAGGATTGTTGGTTGCAGGACAAATTTAGTGATTTTGTGTCTGTAGGCAATAGCGTCATTATTCCTTTGGAATGTTTCGGGGAATGGCTATTTTTGGTTGTCTAATATCACTTGCCATGGAATTCTCACAAGTTTTGGAAAGCAGGTATTCCTGCAGGGCATTCAGCGGGGAAGTCCCCTCTGAAGAAGTTGTTTCACGTATATTGGAAGCGGGCAGAACTGCTCCGACTGCGGTCAATTTCCAACCTGTTCATATCTGGGCGGTTACCGATCCTGTGGCTCTGGATAAGATAAAGGGCGTAACCCGTTCCAACTACGGAGCCCCTCTCATCCTCGTTGTCGGCTGCTGTCCGGATAAGGCTTGGGTCCGGAAATATGACGGGATGAACGGAGCCGTTGTCGATGCCTCCATAGTTTCCACTTATCTGATGTTGGCTGCTCAGAATGAGGGACTGTCTACTCTATGGGTCGGCTCATTCGATCCTGCCCTTTTGGGGGAGATCCTCCCCGGAACCGAAGGGTATGAACTCGTCAGCATGATAAACGTAGGTTATCCATCTCCTGAAAGCCAGCCGTCGCAGAAGCATTTCGAAAGAGTAAGGGTCGAAGAGTTCGTGACCAAGATATGAGGAACAAGAATGCGAGGCTACAGTCGAAGGAATCCTCGAAAGACGGGACCAGGAGTTCAGGGAGATTATGAGTCGTCTTGTCACCAAGAAAGAGCGGAACACAATTTATTGCATAGCGGAAATGGGGATTGCTACGGGTCTCACATCCACCGGCGTTCTCAAAAAATATGATCTGGACAATGCTTCTTCCGTACAGAATGCTCTGAAAAACATCACAAGGGATGACTTCAACCTTGTCACCAGGCTTGCCAAAGGTACATATGCTCTCCAGGATAGATTTTTTGAGCTCTGGCTTGCCAAGAGAGATGGTGCTTACGAAACTAAAGTGGAAGGTGCGGAAGAAAGATTTCTTCGTCAAAGGGAACTGCTGCAGGCCTAAGATTGTCGCCTTTCGTTCTGAAATCAAAAGGGATGATGCTTTTTTGTGCGGCACCATCCCTTATCGTTCTTTATCACCGAGTTTCTCAGGCCATCTTTTCCAGAGCCTGCTCTATGTCAGCTATGATGTCATCTACGCTCTCAATTCCCACAGAAAGGCGGATAAGGTCAGGAGCGACTCCCGCCTCCTTCAGCTGTTCATCGCTTAGCTGGCGATGGGTATGGCTGGCCGGGTGAAGGACACAGGTCCTTGCGTCAGCGACGTGGGTCACTATCGCAATGAAGTCCAGATTGTCCATGAACTTTATGGCATCTTCCCTAGTGCCCTTGAGACCGAAAGCGATGACTCCGCATGATCCGTTGGGGAGGTATTTCTGGGCGAGAGGGTAGTACTTGTCCGAGGGGAGGGAACAGTATTTCACCCAGGCGACTTTCGGATTGGCTTCAAGCCACTGTGCGACCTTCAGTGCGTTCTCGCAGTGACGGGCCATCCTGAGATGAAGCGTCTCAAGTCCGAGGTTCAGAAGGAAGCAGTTCATCGGGGAGGGGATTGATCCGAGGTCCCTCATAAGCTGCGAGACGAGCTTTGTGATGTAAGCCTTCTTTCCGAAGTTCTTGGTATATGTGAGTCCATGGTAGCTTTCATCGGGAAGGGTAAGACCCGGGAACTTGTCGGCATGCTTGTCCCAATCGAAGTTCCCGCTGTCCACGACAGCTCCGCCCACCTGGGTGGCGTGTCCGTCCATGTACTTGGTTGTCGAGTGGGTAACGATGTCACAGCCCCATTCGAAAGGACGGCAGTTGATCGGGGTGGCGAAAGTGTTGTCAACGATAAGGGGAACACCGTGTTTGTGTGCGATTTTCGCGAATCTCTCAATATCAAAGACATTGCCTCCGGGGTTGGAGATGGTTTCACCGAAGAAACACTTCGTGTTGGGCCGGAAGGCGGCTTCGATTTCCTCATCGGAAGCGTCAGGGTCAACGAAAGTGCAATCGATGCCGAGTTTCTTGAGTGTTGTTCCGAAGAGGTTGAATGTGCCTCCGTAAATGTTCACGGAAGCAATGAAATGGCTCCCCGCCTCGCAGATATTGAATACTGCATAGAAATTGGCCGCCTGTCCTGACGAGGTGAGGACACATCCCACTCCGCCTTCAAGAGCGTTGATCTTCGCCGCAACGCTGTCGTTGGTCGGATTTGCAAGCCTTGTGTAGAAGTATCCGTCGGCTTTGAGGTCGAAAAGGTCGGCCATTTCCTCGGTGGAGGAGTATTTGAACGTGGTGCTTTGGTAGATGGGGAGCACCCTGGGTTCGCCATTCTTGGGAGACCATCCTCCCTGAACACATAAGGTATCCAAATTCTTTTTCATCTGCTATGTTATTTCGTTGGATTGCAAAGATAAGGCATCCCCGCCCCAAAATCAAAAGTTTCAGGACGGGGACGGCTGATTTTCGTCATACAGGGACGTTACTCTGTTGTTTTCCTCTCCTTAAGGGACGTCACTTTTCCGTCTTTCCATTCGATGTCGACGGTCTTTCCTCCTCTTGCTCTCACTCCCTTGAGATAGCCGCTCTTCCATTTTGCGGGAACGGCCGGCAGTGAGTGGAGGGTTGCGTCCTC
>ERZ842401.7228-NODE-7228-length-11466-cov-3.265095_pt1 | contig 11466 bp, 10 predicted proteins | sample MGYA00521270_ERZ842401 | MGnify/ENA primary metagenome ERZ842401 (study PRJEB31892, sample SAMEA3878208) | bioreactor metagenome | biome: Moose rumen | place: Sweden | collected 2011-10 | study: EMG produced TPA metagenomics assembly of the PRJEB12797 data set... | reverse complement strand
ATTGCCATCATTTGAAGAAATAATTAAAAATTTAAAATCAAAATATGTAATTATTTCATATAACAATGAGGGTTTTATAAGTTATGATGAAATGAAAAATATGTTATCTAATTATGGTAAAGTAAATGCTCGTCAAATTAAATACAACACATTTAGAGGAAGTAGGAACTTAAATGGAAGAAGTATTTATACCAACGAATACATTTTTGTTTTAGAAAAGGAGATTTAATATGAGTCAACATGATAGTCTAAGAAAACGAACAGATCAACATAAACCTAAAAATTCTAAGTCCAAGATTGATGATAAAGATATATATAAATCAATGGATTTAGTCCAAAATTATTTAAAATCCAAAACTGAATTTCAATCATATTTTTCTAATGATTATGACCTTGAATTTAGACATAAAATAGAAGTTTCATACATGATTGATTTTATTAAAAGGAATGGTGTAAGAGCGGAATTTAATACTGAATTTGCTGATAGAACCATAGTTCCTGATGGTGGCATTTTGTATTTAGTTAAAAAGTCTACAAATGAGAGGTTTCCACTAGTTATTGCAGAAATAAAAAGACAAGGTACAAATAAAGAAAGAATCGCGGAAGGAAAAGCAAAACAGGCAACAGGAAATGCAATTGAAAGATTGGGTAAAAACCTTACAGGAATAAGAACAATGATGAATTATGAAAAAATAACACCCTTTATATGTTTTGGGTGGGGTTGTGATTTTGATGGAGATTCAAGAGAAACAGGTACGGTTCGTTCGAAAGTCATTATGATGAATCAGTTTTATAATTTAAATCAAATATATGTATTTAAACGTGATGGGGATGCTAATCATAATTCTTTTGCGCCTGTGTCTATGTTTTTTAGAGAAGAAAGTTGGTCTGTTGATGAAATGTTTGATAAGATGAAAGAAATTGCGGAGGCATCTATTAGATATTATATTTATTAGTGACTTATTTATTTATAGTTGCACGAATAAAAATACTAGAAATATCGTAAAGTAAAAGCTGCATTTTTTATATCATCCTTATGTGGATTACCTATTAAATCACGCTAGTTATAGAAAGTTTAATTAAAACATTTCAAAAAAATTATTTTTGAAGTTAGCTAAATATAGATGAATCTGGATATAATAGACAAGTTATGAATGATTTTGAAAAATTTCTAGAAAAGTTAAGAAAACAACTGACACATTACGAAGCGAAGAAATTATCGAGGTGCAAAAATTTCACTTCGATTCTGATTATGCAAGACTGTATATTATTGGGTTATTAGATCTTGTTGATAGTTTTAAAATGAAAATACTTTGTTCCAATAGCACCTAAGATAATTGATACAAGATCAATTACCAAAGGTGCTTTTTTATATTTTATTGAAGAAATTAATTATAAAAAATAGGAAATATTCTTTAAACAAAAAGGATTGAATTATAACAATTTTTGCTTATTTGATTATTAGTTATCTTGCTTAATAAGTGGTTTTATGATAAAATAATTAGAGGAAAAATTATGGATATTGCTATTACATTAGGATATTGGTTAAATGATGATGGTTCTATAAGTGATATTTTAGTACGTAGACTAAATATGGCTAAGGAATTATTAGATAAAGGTTTAGTTGGTTATGTAATACTTTCCGGTGGTGTTGCTAATGCAAAAGCTAAAATCAGTGAAGCAATGGCAATGAAGAATTATTTAATTAGTATTGGTGTTGATGAAGAAAAACTAATTATTGAAGATAATTCTCATTCTACTGATGAAAATTTTTATTATTCAATGCCGATAGCTTTATCATATAATCCTAAAATGATTTATATTGTTTCTTCTAATGAACATTTTACTTATTATAAATTTAATCCATTAAAACAAGCAACTGATCATTTAAATAAAATAAGTAAAGATAATGATATTAGATTAGTTGTTTATACTGATACATATTCTATGGATAGAATAAAGGAGTAAATATGGAATCTTTATTTACTAATAAAACAAGTGTTGATGAAGAAAAGAATATTGAATTTCATAAAGTTAATTTTTTTAATAATACATTAAGAATGTTAATTTTATATGAAATTGCTTTGTTTGTTTTCTTAATACTTGCAATATTTTTAAAAAGTTTAATTTTAATTATTGCTTTGGGAATTTTAATTCTATTATTTGCTTTACTTGCTTATTTATTTTTTATATTTGGCGAAAAGAAAGTAAAGAAGAAATACAAAAATGAAATTAAGAATTTAGATTTTAGTTATGATTTTTTGCAAGATAAAATAAAAATCACTTTGGATTTTAATGGTGCTATTAATGATACAGAGATTAGTTATCAATATGTATCTAAAGTCTTAATTACATCAAGTGATTATTATTTGTTTATTACTAATAATAGTTGTTATATTGTGAATAAAAATGGATTTAATAATTTAGATGATTTTAATGAAGATGAATTTTTAAAATTATTTAATAAAGCTAAAATAAAAAATGTTAAAGGATAATAAAATATGAAAAATATTAAGAAAATAATTTCTTTTTTGTTTATTTTCTTATCAATAATTTTACTTATTGCTTGTACTCAAGATAATGATGAAATATTGGATCAAGCTTATAGTAAATTAGATATACCTAGTATAACTAAAACTGATTTAGATTTTCCAGAAGAGATTAGGATTGATAGTAAAATCATTGATGCCAAATACTATACAACATCAAATGCCATTAATTCTTATGGTAAAGTAACACGAGGTGAAGAAGATGTTGTGGTATCGGTATCAGTGGAATTAACTTATCGTTCAGTATCAAAAAATTATGTTATTGGGGAAATTGTGGTCATAAAACTGGATAATTTCAATATTAAATATGATTTAGATGGTGGAAGTTGTGACAACCTATTTTATTCTTTTTTAGAAGATAGTAATCCTACTTTACCTGTTCCAGAAAAATATGGTTATACATTTTTAGGTTGGTTTGAAAATAATAAGATTATATCTGAACTTGAGAATAAAAATTATAATTTAGTCGCTGTTTGGGTTAAGAATTTGTATACAATCAATTATAATTTTGATGGTGGAAGTTGTGATTGTGATGATTACACTATTAATTTCACTGACGGCGATGAAATCATTTTACCAAAACCAGAGAAGATTGGGTATGAATTTATTGGTTGGTATGAAAATGATACAATAGTAGTTAATCCAAGTGAGTATCGTAATTATAACTTAACTGCTATTTGGAGTCAGAATAATTATTCTATTAGTTATGATTTAGCTGGTGGAGAATGTGATAATCTAATTACTAATTTTAGTGATAGTAGTGAAATAGTATTACCAACTCCAGTTAAAGAAGGATCAAGTTTCCTTGGTTGGTATGAAGGAAATAACTTGATTGAGATAATCGAAAACAGAAATTATAATTTAGTTGCTCATTGGTCAAGTCCTAACACTTTAATAATCAAAATGGATGTTGATTATTGTGAAGTTGGTGGTGATGCATATTTTTATATCGAAGGAATTAATGAAAAAGAATATGTAAATTATGATTTTATTGTTTCTAATGAAGATTTGATGGTTATTGATAGTGATTATTTTGGAACATTTTTACGTCCAGGAGTTGTAACAGTTACAGTAGTGAAAAAAGGATTACCTGATACTCAAGGTAGTATTACATTTACTATTAAAAATAAAACTCCTAATTTATATTTAGATAGTGATGTTTTATATACTGGAAATAGTTTTAATGTTTATGTTCCAAGGTATGATAATAATTATGACTTATTTGATATTAATATATCTAATGAAAATATTGTTAGTTTTGATGGGAACAGTTTTAAAGCTTTAGCTCAGGGTCAAACTGTTATAACATTTAGTTTGAAAGAAGATTTGGAAATATCACAAACAATCATTGTTATTGTTTATGATATTGCTCCTGTAATCGATATATATAGTACTGATATGGTTGTTGGGGACAGATACAAAGTAAGTGTTCCTAATTATTTAGATAATGAAAGTTATGTTATCGCTTGTAGCGATGAAAATATTGCTTCAATTGATGGAAATATAATTGTTGCTTTAGATCAAGGAACAACCATGATTACCGTAACTTTGGTAGATGATTCATCTGTTTTTTCACAATTAGAGATTAAAGTTTATCCAGTAACACCGATATTACTTCCAACTGTTAGTAATTTATTAGTTGGGGGAAAAGCTAGGATAATGATTACTAATTTAAATAAATTAATTTCTAGTGATTTAAGTGATTATGAAGCAAGTGTAACTAATAGTTTAGTTGCTTCAATTGATGAAGATTTTATTGTAACTGCGTTAACAGAAGGTGTTGCAATTGTTCGTGTTACTCACAAAGATAACCCTCTTGTAACATCATCAATAGAAATTACAGTTTCTCATACAAGCAGTAAACGTGATAGCAATGGTGAGGTTGGAAGTGGTAGTTTATTCTTATCACTTGATGATCCAACATGTTTGATTCATGCCGGAGATATGGGTATTATCCATATTGATGGAGCTAATGATTACAGTAATTACACTTATGTTTCAAGCGACGTCACCACAATCGCTGTGTATGATGATGGAAATTTCACTACTATTAAAGAAGGTTTTGCATCAATATTTGTTAGAAACAAATTAGATAGTAGCGTTATGGGTGTTATTAACATCGAAGTGTATGGTATTCCAAATGTTAATTATATTGAAAGATTAATTAAGGTTGCAGAATCGCAATTAGGATATCGAGAAAATGGCGATAATGGCACTAAGTATGGTGAATGGTATGGTCTTCCAGGTGAGGCTTGGTGTGCAATGTTTGTTTCTTGGTGTGCTAATCGTGCGGGCATAGCAACATCTGTTATTCCGAAATACTGTGGATGTACGGCAGGAATGGCATGGTTCGTTGAAAGGAATCAATTTGGATATAAAGAATCTTATACTCCAAAGGCTGGAGATATAATATTCTTCTTATCTAATGGTGCAAGTCATACAGGAATTGTTATAAACTGTGATGGAAAAACAGTTTATACAATCGAAGGTAATACATCTAATATGGTTGCAAAGAGGTCATACCCTATAAGCTATTATACTATTACTGGTTATGGTATTCCAAATTATCCAGAATATAATGGAGAAGTTGTTGGGGGAGATACTGGTGGAGCTACAGATGGAGGCGGGCATTCTACGCAATAATTATGAAGAATATTGATTATGTAAAAGAAAACAAATCTATATTTAATGAAGCTCATCGTGGAGCTTCTGGATATTATTACATGAATACCATTCCATCATTTGATGAAGCTGTAAGATTAGAAGCTGATGCTATTGAACTTGATATTAGAAAAACATTAGATGGAAAAATCATCGTAGTTCATGATGAAGATTATCATGGTAAATTAATTAATGATTGGAATTATGATGATTTATGTCAAGAAACAATGAATTCCAATGAGAAATTTATTATGCCTTTATTAATTGATGTATTAAATCGATATAAAGGTAAAATATTACTTGATATTGAGTTTAAAGAAATTGGCTATGAAGAAGAAGTAATTGATATGGTATTATCAATTTTAGATGTTAATGAATTTCTTGTAAGATCTTTTCATGAAGTAACATTAAGAAAAATCAAAGAATATAATAAAGATATTTATTGTGTTTTATTATTAGGTACAGGAGAGAAACACTTTGGAGGAATGCTTTATCATTTTTTAGAATTATTCCCTCGAAGATTAATAAAAGTATCTAAATGCGATGCGGTAAGTCCTTATTATAAATTAATGTTTGCATTCTTTGTATCTAGAATGCATAGAAAGAAATTACCGGTTTATGCATGGACAGTTAATGATGAGAAAACTATCAAGAAATGCATTAATAAGGGTGTTGATGGGATAATTGGTAATTATCCTGATCGAGTAAAAAATATTATTGAGAAAAATTAGGAGAAAAAAATGGCAAACGAAAAAAAATCTGTATCTAAATCTTTATTAACTGCAATCATTTATTTCCTTGCAGGGTTACTATTATGTTTATCTATTGTTAATGTGGACGGATTATTATCTATCATGTTAGGTATTTTACTTGTTTTATTAGCTTGTGGACTACTATTAGGCAACATTTTAAGAGAAAAGAAAGTTGCACCTGAAACTATTGTCCCAACTTCATTTTTATTAGCAGTTGGTTTATCATTCTTTTTCTGGGCATTTCCTTTCCTTGAAATTATGGCTTTATTCTTAACTTGTGCTGGTGCAATTATTTTAATTGATTCTATTTTAGATATCGTAATTGCGAAAAAGAGTGTTAAAGAATGGGTTATTAAAATGGCTGTTGCGGTAGTTGCATTGACTTTAGGTATTTTATTATTAGCTATTCCTGATTTCAGAAGATTTGCAGGATTAATTTTAGGTATAATTTTAATTATCTATGCAGTTTTAACTGCTATTCCTGAATTTACAAAAGAATAAATAATTTTTAGGCGTGGTTTAATCACGCCTTTTATAATAATTTTATTCCATTATATAATTTGACTTTCTTTTTTTTAATTTTTATGTTATTATATTAAATATAAGCTTATATACTTATGGGGCGAAGTTTGAAGCGAGGAGGTGTTAATGTGTTTGCAAGTATAACTATTGATGTTCTTACTAATAATTTGAATGATACTTATACCTATCATGTTCCAATGGAATTGGAACGTTATATTGGCATTGGTTCAAGAGTTATTGTTGACTTTGGTGTGCGCAGAGTCTTAGGTTATGTTATTGAACTTATGGAAGAAGCAAGTTATGAAGGACAAGTTAGAGATGTCGTGGAAGTATTGGACTATTCAAAAGAACTCAGTGAAGAACAAATAGCACTGGCAAAGAAGATTAGTAGCGATACTAAATGTGCATTGATTCGAGCTTTGGATTGTATGGTTCCATCTTTTTTAAAAACAAAATATCATAAATTTATAACATTAAAAAATGAAGAAGAAGTTGATCCGAATATTTTAATGTTATTTGGTGATAAGAAAAGGATAACTTTATCTAGTGAATTAGTTAAAGCTTATCCAAAGATCAGAAAAGAAATTGATTCTGGAAATTTAAATTTAGATTATGATGTTTATACTTATGGAAAAAGAAAAAGTGTTAGAGTATATTCATTAAACCCAAAGAAGGAAGATTTATATAATAATTATAATGGTGCAAGACTAACATTAGTGAATTTCTTAAAAGAGAATCCTAATTCTTCACTTGACACTATTCGTGATAAGATTAATGTTTCTAAATATTTAGTTGATTCATTAGTTAAAGAAGATGTTATAATTACTAAAAATGTTTTTGAACTTGTTAGTCCAGAAAAAGATAAAGTTACATTAAGAAATGTAAAATGGAACTTTAATGAACAAAGTGTCGTAGATAAATATAGAAGTATTGATGGTAAACCATTTTTGCTTTATACAAATAGTGAAGAATTTAGTTATAAGTTTTATTATGATTTATGTGTTGATAACATTTTAAATGATAAAAAAGTTTTAATTGTCACCCCAACATATATTATTAATTATGCAATTTATCATTATTTAAAAAAGAAATTAGTTGGTTTTGATTGTTTAGCTTTTAGTGGTGATATGAGTAATAGTGATTTCTATTACAATTATATGAAATTAAGAAGTAATGATTGTGAAGTCATCGTCAGTACAAAAATTGGTGCTTTACTTCCAATTGATAATATTGGTGTTATTTGTGTTGTTGACGAATCGAATTTCAATTATATTTCTGAACAAACTCCAAAATATAATTTAGTCGAATTATTAAAATATCGAGCTAAATGGCATAATGCTAAGATTATATTAGCATCTAATCCTCTTACTATTGAAAATTATTATAATTATTTTCAAGCTAAATATGAAATACTTAAGTATTTAGTTCCTAATAATTATCATGCAACTTTAGTTAACATGTATGATGAAGTCATTAATGATAGAGAATTTATATCATTAGAACTAGAAAAAAGAATGAGGGAGACTTTAAATAATCATAAGCAAGTTATGCTTATTTTAAATAGTAAAGGTTATTCTAATCATTTAGTTTGTAGAAGCTGTGGAAATGTGGCTAAATGTCCTAAATGTCATATTCCATTAACATTTTATAAAGAAAAAAATGAAGTTAAATGCCGGTATTGTGGGAGCAAGCTAGAAAGTCTTAAATGTAAATGTGGAGAAGATAGCTATGCTATGTATGGTTTTGGCTTAGAAAGAGTTGATGAAGCTGTTAAGAAATTATTTAATGGCGTTAAAACATTAGTAATAGATAGTGATACATTAAAAGATTATGAAGATTATCAAAAGTGTGTTGTTTCAATTGAATCTGGAGATGTTGATGTAATAATTGGTACTAACAATATTATGTCATTAAATAATTATTCTAATGTTACTTTAACTGGTTTTATTGCTATCGATAATTTATTAAATGTTAGTGATTATAAAGCTAGTTATAATGTTTTCTATTTACTTTCTAATGCTATTAAAAATACCGATGTTGTTATTCAAGGATTTAATTTAGATCATTATGCGATTAAGTATGGAACAACTGCTGATTTTGTAAGTTTCTATAATGAAGAAATTAAAGTGCGAGAGATGTTTAACTATCCTCCTTATTATGAAATTAATAAGTTAATTATTACTGGTGATTTTAATGATATGTATTATGCGGCTAATTACTTTAAAAAAGTATTTAGTTCAATATTTAATAATAATCAGTTAGTTTTAGGTCCAACTTATGTGAAAATACGCCGAGGAGTAATGTTAATAATAAAGCATAATGATTTTGATAAATTATCACGATTAATAGATGAAGTAGTTAAGAAATTTAAAGAAAATAAAAACAAAATTGAATTTAGTTATGAAAGGTATCCTCGAAGTTTTTAAATAATTTATGAAAAAGTTAGATGTTATTTTTATGGGAACTCCAGAGTTTTCTGTTAATATTGTTAATGAAATAAATAAAGTCCATAATGTTAGGTTAGTTGTTACTCAACCTGATACTTATAATCATAAATTGCATAAAATGAATTATTCGCAAGTAAAAGAATGGGCAATTAGTAATAATATTGAAGTATTTCAACCAGAAAATATTAAGATTGATTATGATAAAATAATTAATACTCCGTGTGATATTATTGTTACTGCGGCTTATGGGCAAATTATCCCAGTTGAGGTTTTAAATTATCCAAAATATCATTCTATTAATGTTCATGGATCAATATTACCTAAGTATCGTGGTGGTGCTCCAATTCAAAGAGCTATTATGAATGGCGATAAAGAAACTGGAGTTACAATTATGTACATGGTTAAGGAAATGGATGCTGGTGACATATTAAGGATTGAAAGGATTCCTATTTTAGATAACGATAACCAAGGTACTATTTTTCATAAATTAAGTATATTAGGTAGTGAAATTATTAATGATGTAATATCAGATTTAGTTAATAATAAAATTACACCAATTAAACAAGAATCGTCTTTAGTTACTTTCGCCCCAACAATCAAAAAAGAAGAAGTAAGGATTAATTTTAATGATTATGCATATAATGTATATAATCATATTAGAGGGTTGAATCCTAATCCAGTAGCATTCTTTATGCTTGATAATATGAGCATAAAAGTGTATAATAGTATTATAAGTAATTATAAGCATAATGATATTCCAGGGAAAATAATTGCCATTAATAAAGACGGATTTGATGTTTCATGCAAAGATGGAACGGTAATTACAATTTTAGAATTGCAATTACCAGGGAAATTAAAAATCGCATGTGGCGAATTTATTCGTGGGCAAGGAAGGAAATTATTATCAATTGGTAAGGAGTTAAATAAATAATTATGGAAGAAAAGAAAATTTATTTTACAAGAGAAGAAATGTTTCAATTAAACAAAGAACGTTTGCATGAACGTGGTGTTGAGCTTACTGATATTGCAACTATTGCTTTTCACCAACAAGCTAAATACAATCCTTCTATTAGAATGGAAGATTGTATCGAAAGTGTTGAGAAAATCTTATCTTATCGTGATATTTTCCATATCGTTCAATTATCAATCGAAATTGATAGACTTGTGGAAGAAGGGAAACTTCGTTCACCAATTCAAGATATAATTAGAGCTGATTTAGGAATGTTTGGCATTGATGAAATATTTGGTTTATCTATTGCCCAAATGTATGGAACAATTGGTCAAACTAATTTTGGTGATATTGATGTTAATAAACCTGGAATTGTGAAAGAACTTAATGATGCTGGTAAAATCGATTGCCCTCATTGTCACACTTTTTTAGATGATATTGTTGGAGCCTTAGCAGCAGCCGCAAGTACAAGAGTTGCTCAAATAGTAAGTGAAGAAGAAGCTGAAAGAGAGTTAAAGAAATGATTCAAAACGAACTTACAAGAGGTGAATTATTAGATCCTTGGGGCAATCTTAATGAAGCGGGTTATGCTAAAACATTAATTAAGACCTATGAACGAGGAGCTATAAGTGCTAGAAAATCAAGGATAAAGGAATGGGATTATTATTATATTGGTAATAGTCAATATGGTATTGCTTTTACAATTGCTGATAATTCTTATATGGGATTAGGATCTGTTTCTTTACTTGATTTTGTAAATAAAAAATATATTACTAAAAGTGTAATGAAATGGTTTACTAATGGGAAATTACGACTTCCTGAATCTTCTAAGGTTGGGGATGTGGAATTCTTAAGTAATAAGTGTAAATTAACTTTTAGAAATGATGGTAAAAGAAGAATATTAACTGTTCATTTTACTAAATTTGATGGAATAAAAGATTTTGATAGTGAAGTTGAATTATTTGATGAACCTAGTGAATCAATGGTAATAGCTACACCATTTGAAAAGAAACATTATTTTTATTATAATCAAAAAATTAACTGTATGCGAGCTAAAGGTGAAGCTCGTGTTGGTGGTAAAATATATAGTTTCTATGAAGATGATAGTTTCGCCGTATTAGATTGGGGACGTGGTGTTTGGACTTATTCTAATACTTGGTATTGGAGTAGTTTAAATAGTAAAGTTAATGGAAAAAAGATTGGCTTTAATTTAGGCTATGGATTTGGTGACACTAGTAAAGCTACGGAAAATATGCTATTTTATGATGGCAAAGCTTATAAAATAGAACATGTAACATTCCATATTCCTCAAGATGAAAAAGGTAATGATGATTATCTTAAACCTTGGACTTTCACCTCAAATGATAAATCTGTTGACTTAAAATTTGTACCTATTCTTGATAGATATGATAATACTAATGCATTAATTATTGCTTCCCGTCAACATCAAGTATTTGGTAAATTTAGTGGAACGCTTGTTATTAATGGACAGAAAATAGTAATTAAAGATTTAGTTGGATTCGCAGAAAAAGTTAAAAATCGTTGGAAGGAGGAATCATGAACGAAGTATTAGAATATTTTTTAAA
>ERZ842401.7227-NODE-7227-length-11466-cov-14.039961_pt1 | contig 11466 bp, 11 predicted proteins | sample MGYA00521270_ERZ842401 | MGnify/ENA primary metagenome ERZ842401 (study PRJEB31892, sample SAMEA3878208) | bioreactor metagenome | biome: Moose rumen | place: Sweden | collected 2011-10 | study: EMG produced TPA metagenomics assembly of the PRJEB12797 data set... | reverse complement strand
GGCTTATTTTAAGGTTTTTACGATTTATTAGTACAAAAGTCTGCAAAACTCAGATGTATATGATATGTTTCATATAGGCCATTTGAACGTGTTGAAGAATGCCAGGGCGTTGTGCGACTACCTTATTGTGGCCGTTTCGACCGATGAACTGGTTCAAGAATATAAACATAAGTCTCCCATTATCCCTTACGAGAACAGGAAGGCAATAGTGGAAGCCATAAGATATGTGGACAAAGTTGTTCCGCAAGTCAATATGGACAAGAAACAGGCAGCAATAGACAATCAGATAGACCTGATGTTTGTCGGTGACGACTGGAAGGGGACAGAGAAGTGGAACCGCATAGAACGTGAGTTGGCAACAATTGCGGGGGGGGGTAAAAGTTGTGTATCTTCCTCATACTGACGGGATTTCCTCTTCGATGCTACGTGAAATTTTAAAGAAATGACAATATGAAATACTCATTCAATTCAATCGTAGCATCGCTACCTCAGAAAAAGAACTCCAACAGTTCATGGTGGGTTAAGTTATGGGTCAGGAAGGCGTCCTTTCCTTTTACCTGGTTATTCATCAATCTTGGTTTCAGCCCCAATGCAGTATCAGTGCTGTCCATAGCTTTCGTGATAGCAGCATGTGCGGGTTATGTGATTTCAACACCAGCGTCCATTGTCACGGCGGTCGTGCTTATTAATGTATGGCTGATACTGGACTGTGTGGATGGAAATATTGCCAGATGCAAAAAACAGAAAACCGTATATGGTGAATTTGTAGATGATATCGGGGGCTATTATGTGGTAGCCTTCATATATCTTGCCATTGCTTTCTGCGTATATAACATTGGCGGATTGTTGGTGGAAGAAGGAAACAAGTGGATATTGGCCGCAGGTGGAGTTGCCTCTATATGCGATATACTTGCACGACTTATCAATAAGGACTATGTGAATTTCTCAAAGAACAGACCTGATTATGTTCAAGATGATTATCGTACAGAGAGCAAGAAGTCGCTGAGCTATGTCAGAAGAAGGGTCGGTAAAGAGCTTGGCGTTTCAGGGTTGTTTATGCCTCTTACCATTGTGTGTGTTATCTGGCATTGCTATGACCTGATGGTTCTGTTCTATCTGTTGTTCAATGGTTTTGCGCTTTTGTCAACGACAGTCATTTACATATACAAGGCAGACAAATACGATAAACAGAACGGTCATGAGTTGTAAGAGGTATTTGATAACAGTGACCGATAACTTGTCGGCAACGAGTATGCCGCTCAATGAGTTTGTGTTGTACAGAAGGACACATAATCCAGAGGAAAGGCAGGTGGTGTTTTTGCTTTTCAAGACAAAGGCAGATGATAGTGTCGAGATACCACGCGATATAAAAGTTTATGGAATAGGGACAAACAGGGCGTTGCTTGCAAGGGCCATGAAGGAAGTGGAGTCGCAAGCCAACGCTGATAGTGCCTCACTGGTCATACATATACACGAAGCAAAATCGGTTTTATTCTTTAATTGGGCCACAAGTTTTAAGTATAAGAAGAGAATTGTATATACGCTTCACAGCACATATAAAAACTATCCCTTCCACAATAAACTGTTTTGTGTATGCGCCTCGTTGATAAGCAGCAAGGTGGTATGTGTGAGCGACACATCTTTGAAATACTACCCCAAACTATTGAAACGAGTTTTGGGAGACAGGGTTGAGGCAATACCCAACGGTGTGGATGTAGAAAGGATAAACAGGATTAAGGAGAATATTTCAAAGGTGGATGTGGGTGGTCACCCGTTTACGGCTGTGTATGTGGCTCGACTGGTTCCATTGAAACGGCACAAAATCCTGATGGATGCTATTAAACCACTTGAAAGGATAAGATTAGTGCTCATTGGTACCGGCCCGTTAGAGAAAGAGTTGCTGCAATATGCTGAAGCTATCGGAATAGGAGAAAGAATTGTTTTTAAGGGGCTGATGCCACGGGAGGATGTTTTCAGAAATCTTATAGCATCAGATCTCTACGTGTCTTCATCCTCATACGAAGGGCTACCCGTCGGGGTGCTTGAAGCGATGGCATGTGGAAAGCCTTGTCTGGTGTCTGACATAGAGCAGCATAGAGAAATCAAGGCGAATGTAAACACACTCTTTACTTGCGGTGAAAGCACTGAGAACTGGACAGAGAAGTTGGAAGTGCTGATATCAATGAACCCCGAACAACTGAAAGAAATAGGAGATGCAAATCGCAGGGGGGCAATGGAATTCTACTCTCTGGAAGAAATGCATAGCAGATATGAAAAAGCATACGATTTGTGTGAGAAAAAATAGTTAACAATAACAAAAATGAGTATATGATGAGAACATGGAAAGAACTATTCCAAGCTGATGTTGTCCGCAATGGTGGAGCTGATTGGGGGGGGGCAATTTATCATTTTCAAAAGACGCTGAGGAAAGCGCACTGCTGTAAGAACGAATTGCTCCTGCTGTATTATAAATGGCGGCTGAAAAACTATAGAATGAAGTACGGTCTGGAAATACCACCGGAAACAGAGATTGGACCCGGACTTTATCTCGGTCACCCTTTCAACATCACAGTCAATGGTCATGCTGTTATAGGGCGCAACTGTAATCTCCACAAGGGGATTGTGATAGGGCGGGCCAATCGAGGGCAACGCAAAGGAACACCAGTAATAGGCAATAGGGTATGGATTGGCATCAATGCTGCTATTGTAGGTGGAATTAAGATAGGTGATGACGTGCTGATAGCCCCCAACAGCTATGTTAACCAAGACGTGCCAAGCCACTCTGTTGTTTTTGGTAATCCTTGTATCATTAAGCCAAGAGACAACGCAACTGAAGGTTATATAAACAATATTATCAATGAATAATAAAGAAACTGACAAAAGAATCATTGCTCTTTTGACCAACAACGACGATGATGTGTATTGCTTCCGTAAGGAACTCATTGAGGCGTTGATAGCGGATGGATTCCAGATGCTCATATCATGTCCTGACGGGCCGAAATTTGAGTTGATGAAAGATATTCCCTATATCTATGACAACCCAGATATAGACCGCAGAGGGACGAATCCGGTAAAGGATTTTGGGCTGATGATGCACTACCGGAAGTTATTTAAGAAATACAGACCTGCTGTAGTGCTGACTTATACGGCAAAACCGAATGTTTATGCCAGTATAGCTGCTCATCGGTTGGGAATACCTGTCATCAATAATCTTACCGGTCTTGGGAGTGTTGTGAACGAAAAGGGCCTTATGAAGAGTTTCATTATGTGGCTCTTCAAACTGGCTTACCAGAAGTCTGCCTGTATGATGTTTCAGAACGAGACAAATATGCAGGTCGCAATCAAGGCAGGGATGGTAAAGGGGAAATACAGACTGATACCTGGAAGCGGAGTGGATACTGACCGCTATCCGTTGCAGCCCTATCCAGAAGGAGGGGATGGTAAGACGGGAGAGCCTGTGGTGTTCAACTACATTGGTCGTATTCTGCATGACAAAGGCGTGGATGATTATATTGAGGCGGCAAAACGCATCAAGAAGAATTACCCGCAGACAGAGTTTAACCTGATGGGATTCATCGAACCTACCGAGATACATTATGAAAAGGATTTAAAGGAACTGGAGGAACAAGGCATTGTGATATACAGGGGGAGTCTGAAAGATGTGAAGCCTTATATCACAAGGTCGCATTGCACTATTCATCCATCCACATACGGAGAGGGTATGAGCAATGTGCTGCAGGAGAGTGCTTCGTCCGGCAGATTCTTAATTACGACAAATAATCCTGGGTGTCAGGAAACGGTAGAGGACAACAAGACTGGATTTATCTATGAAGGAGGGAATGTGGATGCCTTGGTTCATACCATTGAGCGGTTCTTAGCCTTGCCAAATGGTCAGCGAAAACTGGCTGGAGAATTGGGGCGGAAAAGGATGGAGGAGAAGTTCTCCAGAAAGATTGTGATTAAGGCATACCAAGAGGAGATAGGGAGAATTTTAGGGTCTCAACGTTGACCTTAACGTTAACGATGACGGAATTGTGAGAAAAGATAAGAATATAAAAGCGTTTTTTGAACTGGTAAGAGCGGGACTATTTCCGGTTCATGGTGAAGGGTTCTTGGACAAGCCAAGCGGCAGAGCCGAGCGCTTGGTTCATGATTACTCTAACGTGGACTGGGGAGAAGTGTATCGGTTGGCGGAGGAACAGAGCGTTGTTGGCCTCGTTGCAGCGGGAATAGATAACCTTAACGCTAACGCTAACGATAACTTTAAGTTTCCGCAGGAGTGGGCGTTGCAGTTCATTGGGCAGACACTACAGATTGAGCAGCGGAACAAAGCGATGAATGCGTTTATAGCAGAATTGATTGATGGCCTCCGTAATGTGGGAGTATATACATTGTTGGTGAAAGGGCAGGGTGTAGCTCAGTGTTATGAACGCCCTCTGTGGAGAGCGTCCGGTGATGTGGATCTTTTGTTGAGTAATAGTAACTATAATCAGGCAAAGGATTATCTCTCGACAATCGCAGATTCTGTTGATAAAGAGGATGAAAGAAGGCTTCACCTGGGGATGAATATGAAAGGTTGGGTAGTGGAATTGCACGGGTCATTATTGACTGGTATTTCGCGACCGCTGAACAGTGTTATCGAAGATGTACAGTACGCTATCTTCAATGGTGGAGAGGTCAGGTCTTGGGAAAATGAAAAAACAGTGGTCTATCTGCCAAGTCCGGATAATGATGCCTTTTTAATCTTCTCACATATATTGGAGCATTTTTATGTTGGAGGCATAGGATTGAGGCAGGTATGCGATTGGTGCAGACTTCTCCATACATATAGGGAATCACTGAATTACGGATTGCTGGAATCACGGATTCGCAAGGCGAAAATACTGACAGAATGGAGAGGGTTTGCGGCCTTGGCTGTAGATTATATGGGAATGCCTGTTGAGGCCATACCGCTCTATGAGGATAAGAAGAAATGGCACAGATGTGCAGTGAGGCTTTGCAATAGAATCATTGAGACGGGTAACTTCGGGCATAATGTAGATGAGAGTTATCGCATAAGAACGTCAAAGATGAAAGAGCTGCTGATTACTTTCTGGAGAAGAGTGAAAGAATACTGGAAATTGACAATGATATTCCCGACGCAGACACCGAGGATTTTCCTGACGTATGTGACGGGGAGAGTGAAGGCGAATATGTAAGAGGTGTGAAATGTTGTTAATGGTTAATGGTTCAAGGTTAATGGTTAAGGGCTAGGCTTGAAGTTCCTCAAAAAGATTAGGGTATTTTGCTTATATTATTTGTGCCTCAAAAACGACCAAAGTGGAGGGTGTAATATGCTAATCACGAGAAATTACATAAATTAGAAACAATAAAGACAGTGACATGATAAGAATTTTACAAATATCAGATATACACTTTAAGCGGCTGCCCGATGCTAGAGATGAGTATGCTCAATTGAAGGAGCGCCTATATGAGAAAGTGGATGAGATAAGCAAGGACGGCAAGATTGATTGTATCCTAATATGTGGAGATGTGGCTTTCTCCGGAAACAAGGATGAGTATGAGCAAAAAGCCAAAGTATTCATAGGTAAACTGTTAGGTATTATTGGAGGCGAATCCGCACAGGTATATATGGTGCCGGGAAATCACGATAAGAACAGGAATGCAAAATATAACCATACCAGAACTCTGCTACGAGAAAGTATGCTGAATAGCGCGGAAAGCTATAATCATTTCTTTAATTTGTATCTTGATGAGAACGACGTATATGATAAATGGCTGGTCCCCTTTGAAGCGTATTACACCTTTGCTAATGAATATCGCTGTGTGCCTGATGTGGTGGAAAAAAGCAAGACGGGCGAGGAACGAAAAGTTGGAGATGGTTTCTACTGGGAAGACGAAATCGACGTAGGATCATATAAACTCAGACTACACGGCGTCAACACATGCTATGTGTCGGATTGGGATGATGAGAAGCACGAGCAGATTCTGCCCAAGGAACTCTATCATACCACCAAGAATAAGGGTGTGGTGAATGTTTCAATAATGCACCATCCTTTGGAATTTGTCAAGAACAATGAAGATATTGAGAAGGATGTGGACAAAATCTATCAAATACAGTTTTACGGACATATACACAAACAGACCATTGAAAACGACGGAACCTTGAAGATATATTCCGGTGCCATTATGCCGCCCAAGGAAGAAGGGTATGGTGAAGATGGGTATGAGCCAGTGTTTAACATCATAGAGTTTAGCGAAGGACAAGACTCAATAGACGTGATGGTCAAACCATATAAATGGGAATGGATAGACAAAGAAGACGGACGGTTCGTGAATCAAAAGGAGGAAGGGCCTTTCAAGATAATGGTAGATGATGCCAACGTGCAAGCTGAAGTACAAAACAAGACACTTAAACTACCCAAAGGGGTTAAACAAAGAAATGTGGAGGTGGAATTCCTGCAAAGCGATCATTCTGATGCGATTATAACAAAGATGTATGACGACTTCAGAATGAGTGATAACCCTGTAGCTGACGCTGCGGCTTTCTTTGAAAGAGTGAGAAAAGATGACAAATATGTAGATTTGTATAATTACATACACGAATAGCTATGGCAGATAAGAATACATTAAGAAAGATGTCGCAAGATGTGCTTGTGATACCATTTTCGGAAGAGGATGCTGAGACTCTTGACCGCTTTTGTGAAAAGCAGGTAGAAGAGATTACCCAGGAGCGTTTCGAGGCTCTGGTATTAGGTTTTCTTACCCGAGAGAATGATGAGGAATTGGATGAGGCATTTGAGAAATTCTGTAAAGATGAAGGCTATGGGGATGGATTATCAAGGGCAACTATCATACCTGTGCTTTCAGAGTATATTGTATTGAAGACAATAGAAAACGTGGAGTCAAACGAGGAAAGCGCATTGTATTCACTGTTGTTGAAAAATGCCCTGATTCTTGCGGTTAAAGGCAACGGTTTTGTGGCTTATCCGAAAGCCGTAGCGGATGCTTTTGATGTTTACAGTAACTATATTGCTGATGAGAAGACTTTCGCTAAGGTAGATGAAGGGAATGATGTGATACGAACGGCATTGGAATCTGAAGATGATGCGTTGGCAGCAACTATCAACAACGCAGAGACTGAAGTCGTAAAATCGATAGTATATGATGCTGCCGCCTATAGGTACAAGAAGATTGTGGATGAAATCAACATAGATTCAGATAATCTGATAGAAGAGATTTACAATGTGGCTGAGCAACTGGTAGATAATGTCCCTTGGGTATATATTGACAAGAAACCGGCAGAAACCATCAAGACAATATTGGGAGACGTTAGCAATACGGAAGTTTCTTTGGATGAGGTGATAGAAAAGTTGAAATGCGAAGATGACGAAGGAGAATACTTGCCGACTTCCATACTGCTCAGATTGCTCAGCGGTGATGGCAAAGATATAGAGTTGAGCAGCGAGACCAGATTCAAGGCAGCAGAGATGGCTGTATATTTGTATTACGAACTTCTGGCGGAAACGCTCAGCAAGGAAATAAACGAACTGGAGGAATAAGACTATGGCAGAAACAATCAACAAACCAACGGATGTGGTGACCGGGAAAACAGTCACAACGACAGTGGGACAACCAGTGCAAGCAACCAGTGGACAGGTTGAAGTAGGAGAAACGAAGCATCCAGCAGTTAAGACTGAGGATCCTTCTGCATTGTATTGCGATGCGATGAATGAACAGAATATCAATAAGATAGCTGACGGCAAGCCGATAGTACGCATAGTTCTTGTAGGCTTTGAGGAATACGGGAAATCTACATTCGCCAGTTCCTTGTATTATAACTTCTTTGCAAAGGAGAGTTTTTGTGGACAGGTGATGTACGATTCGGAAACGTATTCCGGTTTTGAGCGAAGGGTACTTATCAGGAGGATGGATATAGCCCCCGACATTAAATCCAAACGGACTATCAAAGGAGAAGACCCATTGCTAGTAATGTCGCTGATGTCAGAGGCTGCTGGAAAATATAAACTAGTAATATCGGATCGTTCAGGTGAAGACTACTCACAATTTGCAGGTACGCCTGAAGAAATTGCTGACAACCAGATGTTAAAAGTGGCAGATCACGTTGTATTCTTTGTGGACAGTATGAAGATGACTGGGAATTTCGCTAAAATGAAATATCAGTATCAGAACTTCCTTGGAGAACTTGTAAGTAGAGATTTGCTAGGAAAGAATGCCCAGGTCAAGGTGGTGTTCAATAAATATGACCAAGGGAAAGGCCATCAGAATTACAGAGAAAAGAAAACACAGGCAGAATTTATGTTTGCAGATGTGTTAGGAGCTGAAAGGAAATACGATGTGTTTGAGATTGACTCGACGGGAGCATCCGATAACTTTGCTTCTGTAGAGAAATTGACTAAGAGCTTTCTGCTTGTTGAAGATGCGTCAATGAGCAAGAAAAAAGAACTGCTTGACTGGGTAAAAGACGAACTAAATGATTAGCATAATTATGGATGAGGAAAAAATACTGATAGCTGGTTTGCCGGATGCCGGTAAGTCATCGTATATAGGTGCACTAAACGGCGTGATGAGCCAAGATGGGGATTTGGGTTTCTCGCGTGCCAATGAGAAACCTTCAGAGTGGACATATGTAAACGCGTTGACGGAGAAATGGCTTGAATGCCAGATAGTAGAGCACTCTTCTGACGGAGAGACAAAATATATCAAATGGCCACTTAAGGACAAGAATGGTCAGGATATAGTGATTACTATACCAGATATGAAGGGCGAGACCTATTATGAGATTATTAATGATGACTTTGACCCCCAATTGGCGGATTTCTGTCAGGGAGCAACAGGGATATTGTTTTTCGTGAACAATATGAATCGTCTCAAACTCAAGGAACACGCCATGAAGCTGGTGAAAGAGGAAGATGGGGAGGAAAAGGAAGAGGAATCTCCCGCAACCACCGAAGCGGATGCAGACAAATTTAAACTGAATGTCGAAACTATGCCTGATGTGACCAAGAACCTGCTTGTAATTCGCTATTTGAGGGAGTTGATGGGTAACGTGAAGATTGTTGTGGCTGTATCTGCTTGGGATGAAAAGAAGAACTATGCTTCGGTGGAAGACTATTTCAAGAAAGCATGTCCGGCAATATACAATTATGTGTGCAATAACTTCGATGAGCATAGGTTTTATGGCATAAGTGCACAAGGTGCGAAGTATGGGCAGGAAGGTCTGAACCTCAATACACTGACCGAAACGGGTAAACGAGCATACGTGTTTACCACGGAAAAGATATATGACTTGTCATTACCTCTTGACTATTTGATATCAGAGCAATGAAAATAGAACAAGTACTTCACGGATATAGTGAGGGACACAGGCTGTTAGCAACGTCAGTAAAATCACTTTCTTCTTCTGCCCTAAGAAGAATGGCGCTGCTGAGCGATTGGAACGAGTATGTTTCAGCGCAAGGCGATGACAGTTCATATCTGATGTGCTATCCGCTGCCGGACAACTCATATTATGTAATTGCCAAAACGTGGTATGCTGATGAGAAAGAGCGACCGGGTTGTGTGTGGACACACTCGTTGCTTATTGACGAACAAGGCCAGTCAGGTTTTTTTGACTATCAATCGCTATATCCTTTCTTCCGACGGCCTAAAGATGGTGCATACAGTTCGTATGAGACACCGATAGAAGTGGGAGAGGAAACACAGCGAGAAAGGATAGGTGGAGAGTATGAGACGATGCCATCACTTGACTATTGGCTATGGCAGATATTGGACAAGCGAGATCCTGTGATGTTGACATATCAAGGAAACTCTTTGAAAAGTCAACAGCTTGTACTTTCGTTGATGAACCATATTCCGAAGTATATGCTCATCAGGATGTCGATGTGCTCGGGTACAGGGCGACTGATGAAATATGAAGGAGTTGCTTTCGATTTTCAGTTGACATCGGAAATCAGACGTAGTATCCCTAAACTGAATGGGCGAGTTGTCGGAGGGGAGAAAGTAGAAGGGTGGTATAAGACGATAGCAGACTCGGTTATAGCAGATGGTACTGACATACCGATGCTGATAGCTCGTTTTTCGGGTGAGATAGGAACACGGGTGGAAGCATTAGGGGCTGTGGTTCTAGTATTTACACTGTTGGACAGGCTGAAAGAACCAGGTATGGACAACGAGCAGAAGTTCTTGCTGTCTCTAAGAATAATGGCTACGGCATTCCCGAAGCCCGAGCAAGGGATGCAGTTCAAGAGTGTGATTTTGTCTGAGAACGTGACGAAGTTCTACTTTGGCGAGGATGCTTTTATTTATCAGATGGCCGTGACACCTTATTGTGGAGCCTTTGACTATGAAACATTCGGATATAACGAGCGGGTGGCATCTTTACGGAAAGGACATTCTACAGAGGAATATTTGGGCCTGTTGTTTGATTTGAGCAAGGCAGACTATTTGAACGACAAGGGTAAGGAGTTGTTGTCGAATGCACTGGAAGGGCTGACTAAAGAGGAAGTGGTTATGTTGCTTAATCAAGACTGGGGCTTGTTTAAGTCAATCGTGACGATGAACAATCAGGTCCTTACAGGTGATTTCTGGATAGACCTGATGCCTCCTCAATTCATTTCCTTGTTTGCCATTTTCCAAAGGAACGAGCCAGAGGGGTTTGCCGCATGGGAGAAACTGTACCGTAAACTACTGACGATTGATACTTTTGTGACTGACAGTGTGTTGTCGGAGTTTGTCAATCAGGTGCCGGAGTATGTTGCTATAGCTCTGGATGTTTGGAACGCCCAGAAAAAGATGCCTATCAACAAGGCTATTCTGAACCAGTGTATGAAGCAGAAATCACGGGTGCTATTGTGGATGGGTCAGCAGACTACTGTCAATGATGATTTGAGAGCAGCGATAAAGCGGAACATAATGCCTGATGAATCCGTAGTTGTAAGTATGGGTAGCAAGGTATGGAAAGGCTTTGTGGAAAGCGAGTTGATGGTGCAGAAAGATGCTAACGAGATGGTCTATATCTATGTTCTGGCTTTCAATTGGCATGATTATAATGCGCTCAGTTATTTAAGGAGGGCGCTACCATTTATTTATGAGGCACTATCTGTAGAGAACTTGAATTATTCTTCTTGGAAGAAGATAGAGCGGTTCACGGGAAGTGTACCGTTTTGGCGGTCGTGGGATAATTGCAGAAAAGTGCTGATAGGAGTGAAAGATTACTGCAAGATCATGAATCTGGCTGGAGCTGAAATCGATAACTTTACAACAAACCAGAAATTGAATGGAGAGCTGGCAGAGTTGTGGAAGAAAGGATGAGAATAAAGTTTCGAGCAACAGGTTTCAAGCAAAACAGTTAAGAAAGAATAAATCTTGTGAATGAATGCAATAGAATTGGAGGAGAATCGTTAATATTAGATAAATAAATGTAATTTTGCAGGATAGATATTA
>ERZ842401.7226-NODE-7226-length-11470-cov-5.702672_pt1 | contig 11470 bp, 8 predicted proteins | sample MGYA00521270_ERZ842401 | MGnify/ENA primary metagenome ERZ842401 (study PRJEB31892, sample SAMEA3878208) | bioreactor metagenome | biome: Moose rumen | place: Sweden | collected 2011-10 | study: EMG produced TPA metagenomics assembly of the PRJEB12797 data set... | reverse complement strand
CACGGAGCGATTAGCTGATGAAGAGTTGAGTCTGCCCATCGGACCGGCCATCACTCTGGATGAGGTGAAGCAGGTGGTAGAGCTGATTAATCGGTTCTAATAAAAGTTAGCGGTTAGAGTTTAGAGTGGGACGGTCATTTTAGAGTGCAAGGATGGAATGTATGAGCCGGCAGGGCCAGAAAATGTTTTGAGCTTATGACGGTGAAGGGAATTTTGAAAGGGGTATGGGAGTTTTGCGCGTATTTGTTTGTGCCGCAGAGTAGGCCACATGATTACTATGATTTGTAGGGGATAGGAAATACAGAAGATAAAAACTATTCAAAGAGTTATGGATACCTATAATTTGATGGAACTGTGCAAAAAGAGCGGCGGCAGAAATATAATTTGTCATTTGCTGTCGCCAAGTATTACCGTAAGCCTTGCAGAAGTAGAGGAAAAGCGAAGCTATATGGTAATAGTGGATAAAGGTGTCCGTTATTGTCTGACAGGCAATGAAGGTGTCTATGACGAGGATTCCCTGTATGTTATACTGACAGACCGCACTCCTACAAAGCAAAAGCTCATCAATGGCCAGATAAAACAAAAAAGGTGGATAAAACATCCGAAACAAGCGGAAGCCACCCCTGAAGAGGTCGTGAAGTCTTGGGAAAACAAGTTCCATTTCAAGCTGGAAGGTGATGAAGCGCACCCAGGCTTGCGAAAACCTCAGTTAGGCGCACTGCATGCATTGCTCAGCCATTTGTTGGCTCCATCAGAGACGGCGACAATAGTACTGCCAACAGGAACAGGAAAAACAGAAACAATGTTGTCCGCATTAGTTGCGGGAAGGTGTAAGAGATTGCTGGTGACTGTACCGACCAATGCTTTGCGTGGACAACTGTTTGACAAATTCAAGACATTGGGCGTGCTTAAGAAGCCCCGATTTGAAATTGTCGCAGAGGATGCCATGTATCCTATAGTGGGGCTAATCACGACCTCCTTTGAAGACGTAGAACAGCTAAAGAGGTTCATTAGTCAATGTAATGTGGTTGTAACCACGATGCAAATCATTGACGAGGCACCCATAGACCAACAAGACGTTTATGTAAATTCTTTCTCGAATGTATTTGTAGATGAAGCACATCACATTGTTGCAACGTCTTGGAGGAAGTTTGCTGATAGGTTCCCAAGGGAACGACTGGTTCAGTTCACCGCAACTCCGTTTAGAAATGACGGGCAACGCCTTGATGGCAAAATTATATTCAACTATCCTCTGCGTCAAGCACAAGCTGATGGCTACTACCGTGTGATTCATTTCTTGACGGTAAGAGAATATGGTGATGAGCCTGCTGTAGATCTGGCTATTGCAAGAAAAGCCGTAGAGAAACTAAAGGAAGACAAGAAACACTATGAGCATATCATGATGGCTCGGTGCGAGACCAAGAAACGCGCTGAGACTGTTTACAAGATATATAAGGAGCTTTGTCCGGATTTGAGAATTGTAATCTTGTATTCGGGTTGTCCGAATTATAAGGAAAGCTATGACAGAGTTCTTAAGAAGGACGTAGATATAGTGGTATGCGTGAATATGCTGGGGGAAGGTTTTGACCTGCCGGAATTGAAGATAGCCGCGTTTCACGACATCAGAAAGAGTCTGCCAATAACGCTGCAGTTTGCCGGACGTTTCACAAGAACGAGCCGTGATACGAGGTTGGGAGATGCCTCTTTCATTGCTAACGTGGCTGACCTGAAAGTGCAGCAAGAACTTGACAGTCTTTATGAAGAAGACGCTGACTGGAATATACTCCTGGCTGATGCTAATGATAATAAGGTAAATGATGAGCAGGAGTTCAAGGACTTTATAGACGGATTCAGAGACGGAGCTAATGCAAGAATCCCCGTGAACAGCATTTATCCTAAGTTTAGTACGGTCGTTTATCAGAGCTATACCAATGGGTGGCACCCGGAGGAGTTCCATAAGGGCATCAGAGGATATGACAAACTTGATTTCAAGTCGTACGATTTGAATGAACAGGAGAAGTTGCTTGTGGCCGTTATGGCCAAGGAGCAGAACATTGAAGGTATAAAGGTTAAAGAGGTAAGGACTTTGACCTGGAGTTATCTGGTGATGTTCTATGACGACAAGAAGAATCTGCTGTATATCAATAGCTTGGATAACGGCAGCCTCTACCATGATGTGGCAAAACACGTGGTAGGAGCACAAGGGAAAGAGCCAAGACTGATTAATGGAGTCACTGTTTTTAAGACCTTCCACAATCTGAAGAGAACCAAATTGAGGAATGTGGGCCTGAAGGTGTATCTCGGGAAAGACATCCGATTCAGAATGCATTCCGGGCGTGATGTGGGTAATGCACTTTCGCCCGTGGAGAAGATGAGCAGTGAAAAATCGTTTGTCGTGGGCGATGGCTTTGAAGAAGGAGAAAGGATTTCGATAGGAGCTTCATACAAGGGAAGAATTTGGAGTTTGAGCGGGAATGGCAATATCTTAGCTTTCAAGAGATGGTGTCTTGAACAGGGAGAGAAACTCACAAACGAAAGAATTGACGCGAATCAGATTCTTAAAGAGACGCTAATTCCCAAGATGATAAAAGAGCTGCCCCAGAATACTGTTCCTTTCAGTATAGATTGGGATGACGAGATGTGGCGAGAACTTGAAACGCGCTACAGTTTCAGTCTACTTGGATCTGCGTCATATATGTATGATACAGACATTGAACTATGCGAGAACGCCGTGGAAGGGAATAAGATCCGGTTTGCCGTCTATAACAATGAACAGCGGGTTGAGTTTCAACTGGAACTATTTGAAAATACAGAGAACGAAGACAATAAGTACCCCGACTACAGAATCAAACAATTAACGCCAGGGGAGGCAGTGATAAAGTATGGAACAAAAGAAATGGATTTGAAAGATTTCTTTGAGAAAGAAGAGAATGTTCCTACGATTTACTTTGCAGACGGGTCGAGCCTTCGAGGAAACGAGCTTATTGTTTTGAATGCTGCTCCGGCATTGTATAATAAAGAGAATTTTTGTGCATGGAACTGGGACGATGTTGATTTGCTTAAGGAGTCGCAGGGTGTTCAGCCAAATATCAGAAAAGACTCCATCCAGTATAAGGTTATTCAGAAACTGGCGGAAGGGGACTATGACATTGTATATGATGACGACAATGCAGGTGAAATAGCCGATGTAATTACTCTTAAACTGGCTAATAATGAGATATATGTAGAGCTGTATCACCTGAAGTTTGCCCATGATGGTAAGGTGACATCACAAATAGCCAACTTCTATGAAGTATGCGGGCAGGCTCAGAAATCAGCGAACTGGAAGTATAAGGAGCCGGAAGAAATGCTGAACCATTTGCTTCGACGAGAGACAAAAAGAAGCAAAGGAGGCAATGAGTGTTCCAGGATATACAAGGGAACGCGCGAAAAGCTTGTGGAACTGATGAAACTTGCTAAGAGGAAGTTGCCCGTGAAATATAGCATCAACATAGTGCAGCCCGGTGTATCGAAGGCCAAGGCAAGTGATGAAATTCTGTCGCTTCTGGGCGTAACAGAAAGCTACCTTCTGGACCAGACGGGTATAAACCTTACGGTGATAGTAAACGAGGATAAGCAATGACACAGGACGAAAGATGGGACGAGAGATGGAAAGTCGCTATTGGGTTTATCAACTCCAATAAGCGTAATCCTTCAAAATTTGACGGGGCAGAGAGGGAGATAAGGAACTGGATAAAGCATAATCGCAAACTATATACGGCTGGACTCCTGAAAGAGGACAGGGTGGAGAGGTTTGAGGAACTGATGGAATTATCAGCGCAGTTTAAGCATAAGAATCAGTATGAGTGACTTTTAAAGGTTATAGGTTATTGGTTATGGGTTATAGAAATTGAATGGTTATGGGTTATAGAGAGTTTTCGTTTGAAGGGTTGGAGGTTTATAAGGCGGCGAGGATGCTGGTGAGGGATATTTATAGATTGCAGCAAAAATTCCCTAAGACCGAGATTTATGCTCTTGGAGACCAGATAAGGCGTTCCGCTTCTTCTGTGACATCAAATATCGCGGAAGGGAGTGGACGTAACTCTTTCAAAGAGAAGGTGCACTTTATCGAAATCTCATACGGTTCGCTGATGGAGGCGTTCAGCCAATTACAGATAGCTCAGGACTTGGGATACTTGACGGAAAAGGAAATTGATGACATCAGACCAAAGTTTATTGAGGTTGCAAAAATGCTGTCAGGGCTGAAGAAACACTTTGAAATGGTTAGGGGTTAGGGGTTATAGGTTATAGAACTTTTTAACGGCTGATTTTTATGAAGTACGGGAACTCTTAAAAAAGAATAAAGTTTGTGAAGGAATGCAATAAAATTGAGGGGGAATCGTTAAATTAGCGAGGTCTTTTATTTGACCATCATTTGACCAGAGGGGGTGGAGATGCCTCGAAAAGGCAGTGTGGATGGTTGTTTTTTATTTGACTGACATTTGACTATATGAAGCAACAAGATTTGATAGATTTGCTGAGATACCTGATTTCACTGCCTAAAGAAAATGAATGGGTAGAGTTTAAGGTGGATAACGAGGACCCGATGATGATTGGCGAAAGATTGTCGGCGTTGGCAAATAGTGCCTGTCTAGAAGGGGAGCCGTATGGATATCTTGTTTATGGCGTGAAGGACGAGACACACGAGGTGGTTGGAACTCCGTTTAAGGCCAAGATGGCGAAGAAGGGGAATGAAGATTTGGAGATGTGGTTGCTTAACCGTCTAAATCCGAGAATAGATATGTCGGTCTATGAGTTTGATTATGAGCCAGGAAAGCATATCTCGCTGTTTAAGATTCCTGCCGCTGCGGATCGTCCTGTGAAGTTTCTGAATGTGGCTTATGTGCGGATAAATTCGTGTACGCGGAAGTTGATGGACTATCCGGAGAAAGAGGCGCGGATTTGGCGTAATGTGCGCAAGGTGAAGTTTGAGGAGGGAATAGCGATGAGCGGTTTGAGCGGTGAGGAGGTGTTCGGGCTTCTGTCTTCGCAGGATTTGTTTGACTTGCTGGATGTTCCCTATCCTTCGACACGAGATGGCATGTTGGAGAAGTTTGAGAGCGAGAAGCTTATTGTGCGCAACGGTGCCGAGTGGGAAATTACTAACCTGGGGGCAATCCTTTTTGCCAAGGATTTGTCACAATTCGGACAACTAAAGCGCAGGATGATAAGGATAATCACTTATAAGGGCACGAACCGGCTGGATACGCTGAAGGATGAATTCTTCAGCAAGGGTTATGCATTGTCGGTAGAGGATGCCATCAAGTGGATAGACAGTCAGACACCCACACCGGAGCGCATAGGACCTGCGAGGAGGAGTACAGAGCGGGCTTATCCGGAAAAATCGATACGGGAGATTTTTGAGAACGCCGTGGTGCATCAGAGTTTTGAGGAGGAGGGATTCCCGACTGTTGAGATTTTTGATGACAGGATTGAATTCTCGAACCCGGGCACACCGCTGATCAGTCCAGACAGGTTTATTGACGAGTATAAGTCACGGAACGATATCCTGACGGATATTATGCGGCGGATGGGGTTCTGCGAGGAGAAGGGCAGCGGGATGGACAAGGCGGTGATGTCGAACGAGAGTTTTCTGCTTCCTGCCATTGGCATCCATGTGCAGGAGAACCGTACTGTGGTGATTCTGTTTGCTCGGAAGACCTGGGCAGAGACGAACCGGCAGGAACGCCTTCAAGCGTGTTATCAGCATGCTTGTGTGAAGTATGTGAATCACGAGGTGATGACGAATCAGAGTCTGCGAGAGCGTTTCAATATTGAGGAGCAGAATGCTGCAATGGTGTCGAGGGTGATACGCGATGCAATAGGTGCGGGACTGGTGAAGGAGGAGGATCCGGACAACGCTTCGCGGAAATTCAAGCGGTATATTCCTTATTGGGCGTAGAGACGGAGAAATATATTTGCCTTAATCTTTTCTTTGTAGAAGAAGAAAAAAGGAAAAAGAGAATGTTGGACCAGTCTTTTACGGCATACCATTTCAACGAAATCTTTCAGATAGAAAGGCGCAAGGGGAATATCCGCAAGGAGTATTTCCCTACTTCGTATTTGGCGGTGCTGGAAGAAGGTCACCGCATCAACGAAAGAATAAGAGAGCTGAAAAGCAAGAAACGCGACGAGTGGAGTGATGAAGAGAAAAACGAGTATCAGGAACTGAAAGACGCCAATAAGGAGAACTTGAAAGAACGCCGTGCGGAAGAATCAAAATGGATGGAGGCCATTGCGGACAAGGTGAACGCGCGGGACTACAAGATTACTCTTGACAAAATAGACCTGGACGGAAAAAACGGTTATACTGTGCCAGACACGGCAGAAAACCTATTTGTGATGAAAACCCTCCAGTGGAACTTGAAGAAGGTGTTCAAGGTGCAACAGGCCAATAGACACCGCATTATGACTCAGGTACGCATCCTGATGAACGAGAGCACTCCGAAATATATCATCAGAACGGACGTACACCACTTCTATGAAAGTATTCCCCAAGACAAACTCTTGCAGATGATTAAGGGGAACACGCTGCTAAGCAAGATGTCGATGCGCTTTATTTGGCAGATACTGGAAGAATATGAACGCAAGAAGGATGAAGATGAGTCAAAGGGGCTGGGAGTTCCACGAGGAGTGGGAGTGAGTGCGTACCTATCCGAGATATTCCTTAGGGATTTGGATGAAAAAATCAAGCATCGCCCCGAGGTGGTGTACTACGTGCGCTATGTTGATGACATCTTTTTGATATTGTCACACCTGCCTGTGGGAATATCATTAGAGAAGTATTACGATGGTATCTGTAAAGAGTTTGCTGCATTGGGGCTTGCTCTGGTGGATGTAAAGGAGGAAGGCCCCAAGGAGAAACTGCAACTTCTGGACTTCTACACCTTTATGAAGGAGGGTGACAAGAATGAGCAGGGCGAGTTTACCTATCTTGGCTATAAGCTAAGATGGCTTCGAAGTGTTTGTGACTCAGGTACGAAACTGACCACGCAGTTTGCACTATCAAAGAATAAGAATGAACGGATTCGTGGCCGTATTGATGCAGCATTTGCCCATTTCACTGAGAAGACAAAGTACAGCCTGAGTAGAGCCAGGAAAGATTTAAAAGACTCGTTGCGGTTCATCGTCGGTAACTATAGGCTTACTAAATCGAAGAGTGGCATTAAGGCGGGTATCTATTATGGCAATGACTTGTTGACGGACACTAAGGCTCTGAGTGGTCTTACCAAATATTTACATTCAAAAACCAGAAGTTTAGATGTATATCCGGAAGTGCTGAAGGGAATGCCGGAGCGACAGACGTATATTGACGGCATTAAGCGTATGGTTCTGAAGTTTGACTTCCAGAAGAACTGGGAGGCGCACAAGAGCTATTCGTTGAGTGATAAACGAATCAGGGAAATATCACAATGGCTATAAGAAGAATCAAAAAGAAGCTTCGTTATAAGAAGGAAAGGGTGCTGCTGTCGGATACCCTTCCCTACGAATTGCCATTGATATTCACTAACCGTGGGTTCTACCGTTATCTGGTGAAGAATGAGATAGAGGTAGACGAGAGCGGAACATTGCGGTGGTCTGAGCATATATCTGACGGGGCTTTTGCTCTTATGAAATTAGTGATGAATGTGGATGGCCAAGTGGAAAAGAGTGATGGAAAGGTGGATGTGAATGGTCAGAAGCCCACCATCCCTTTCAATTATAAGATAGTACACAAGCCTACTAAGCCTCGCGTTCTGTCGCTGATACATCCGGCCTGTCAGGTGAAGATGGTGTCCTTCTATGAGAAGTATAGTTCAATGATTCTTCACTTTACCGGCAAGAGCAAGTTTTCTATACGCCGCCCGACCGATGTAGCCTGTTATTTCTATTATCGCGACCGTCTGCACAACAAGCTGTTGGGTAGGAAGGTTGACAGTACGGAGCAGTTCTTCAATGAATATGAGAATCTTAGGACGTACTTCACCTATCAGGAATTCTCCAATATCTACAAATTCTACGAGTCGTACAGGTATCAGCGTGCGGAAAAGAAATACCAGCACTTGTGCAGGCTGGATTTGCAGAGCTGTTTTGACAGCATCTATACACATAGTTTTTCATGGGCAGTGAATGGCGGCAAGGACGTTTACAAGGAGATCTTCCCATTCCCGAATGATGACAGGACATTTGGCGGAGCTTTTGACCACCTGATGCAAAAGATGAATAACAATGAGACCAACGGGATTGTGATAGGTCCGGAATTCAGCCGAATCTTTGCAGAGGTGATATTGCAGTATGTTGACACGATTACGGAATCAAAGGCTCTATCAGAAAAAGGGCTGCGGCTAAAGAAGGACTATGAGATATACCGCTATGTGGATGACTACTTCATATTCTACAACGAGCCGAAAGTACTGGAGGAAGTGCGTGCCATCCTGATTGAGACCTTGCAGGAGTACAAACTACGATTTGGCAGTGATAAGAACGGGGATTTCAACTGTCCGGTGATAACGGATATAACGAGGGCCAAGATCAGGATAGATGAGTTGATTGATGACAACCTGACTGTGGCGGCATATAGAACACATTTGCGGAAAGTGGATGTTGAAGAGACGGAAAAGGACAAGGCACAACATGCTGAAGAAGAGGAGGAAGAGAGGAATCCCGCACAAGAAAAGATAGATGAGGCCGTGGCCAACAAGGATCAGTTGAGGCTGAACGCCAATGAGTTCAATGCGAGGTTCAAGGATATAGTGGCTTCGACGGGAGTCGCTTATACCGATGTTTTGAACTACACACTGATGCGTATTGGTATCAAGACTGAGACGCTGCTCAAGGACTTTGACAAGGAGTTCAAGATTCTCTCGATGGCAGAGGAACAGACTGAGGCTGTGTTGAAGCAGAAGAGTCGCAAGGAGAGGATGCTGGTGAATTACCTGCAAGAGTTGATTGACGTGATTTTCTTCCTGTATGCGAGGAGCAAGAAGGTGAACACAACTCTTAAGGCCATCATCGCATTGAATATTATTCTGGACTATGTACAGAGCGATTACCATTATCCTAAAGAAGCTCAACGAATGAATAAGGAGAGCAGGGATGTGGTGATGAAGAAGTTGAGGGATGAGATAGCATTGCTGTTCCAGACAACGACGTTTAACGAGTATACACAATTGGAGATATTATATTTTCTGATAGTGCTGAAGAAGATGGGAGGCCAATACTATATGCCCAAAGCTGTCTTGAATCGCTATCTATCGAATAAAGAGGAAGAGCGGCCCCGACTGAATGACCTGAATATGCTTTCTGTGCTGATGCTTTTGTACTATTGGGGAGACAGCGCCAAATATGAACAGGAGAGAAAGGATGTGCTACAGCACGTGAAGAGAAAGTTTGAGCGTGTGGTTCCCCGTATGAGACGGCAATATGCTGAACTGGTAATGACCACTATTGAATTAGTATCATGTCCGTTTGTGGATCACGGCATGAAGCACGAATTGCTGATTCTGATGGGGGTTGAGGACAGAAAGGAACGAATGATGATTATCAAGTATTTAAACAGATATGGGTTCTGCGTCCGTTGGACAGGATTGAACGTGACAAAGGAACTCGGAGCAAAAATCTCGCAGGAGGTCTATTCGTAGGACTTTAATCAGTACAGACGGATGGGCTAATGCGCGTATGGGTGCCAAGTAATCAGATCCTAAAAGCTTTACACACATACCTTGGCACAAGTCACAGCGACTACAATTAGGTCTTCAGGGTCTGAGGCCTAACATATGAATTCAATTACATCAATATAGGAAATCCCCTGCAACTCTTTCGGGAGGGCAGGGGGATTTTTTTGCCTGTTTGTGGAGAGACTATATGCGCCTTTTACCCCAATTTACATGCAAAAGTACGAAATTCGGACGAGATTGGCAAGAATTTTTGTGAAAATTTTTTTCCAGATGAAGAATTTTTAGTAATTTTGCACCCGATTTCAAACAGAAAGACTTTAGACAATGACATGTAACACTTATAATTACAATGTGAACCCGACGCTCCGACTCGGCAGAAAGGTGGCTCCTGCAATGGGAACCGCTTATATCTGCGTGTACGCGTCGGCAGACCTCGCGTAGTTATAAGCCTCTCCGCATATAGCGATATAGCAGACGGCCACCTTGCGTAACAGCTTGGTGGCCGTTTTGCGTTTGTAACGTTCTGAAAATCAGGCGGGGCAAGAGAATGGATAACATTGGGTGAAAGGGCAAAGGCTCTTTCGGCTCTAATAAGTTCTCCGGTTTGCCCTCGTAAGTTACTGATAATGAGCGGGGGCAAACTTTTGGATAACATTAGGTGAAGGGCGGACGGTAAAGTTTAGAGTTCTTGCTGTGGCAAGCGAACAAGTTCGAGCGGAGAGTTTAGAGTTTAGAGATTTGAGGTCGCTCGAAAGGTTAAGAGTTTAGAAAGTACAATTTTATAGATTAAAGAAAATGAAAAAGAAGAGCAAACAAAAATTCAAGCCCCTGAGCGAAGCAACGACAGGGGAGTTACGCGAGGCGATGAAACTGGCCTCGCTGTGGTTGACCGACGTGCTGGAAGACTGCACTGAGTTTGGCGCCTTCTCGGAGGCGAACCTGGGTGAACCAGCGGTGGAGTATTTTCCGAAACGCGCCTATCTGACGCTGAAGGATCCAAAAAGCAAATGGCACTGGAAGGAGGGTACAAAACTGAGCACGCTGATGATTAATGTCATCAAGAGCGATATGGCTCACGTGATGCGCGACTATGTGGCTGACGGCTCTCCGATAGTGAATGCCAACAGCGAACTGGAGCGCGTGGGAGCCGATGAGGACGGCTGGGACGACTCGAACGACGTGTTGGAGATTGACCCTGAGGGTTTCAGGATTCAGGGTTCTTGGACAGGCCAAGCGGCAGAGCCGAGCGCAAGTTTCATGAGCGACTATGAACAGCAGCAGGAAAAGCTGGCAGAGCTGGAACGCTACGAGAGTCGTCGCGATGCGGGATACCACATCGCCCGCCAGGCTGCCAAAGGCAACTCGCAGTTTGAGAAGTACGTGGAAGCAGTATTCAACCTGCCCGACCAACGCAGCATCTGCAAGAGGATGAAGATGACCAAAGCGGAGGTGGAGGCATTGGAGGCTGAGCTGATTGTAAAGATCAAGCTGGTGATGGCCAAGTAATCAACTGAAGTGTAACAATTAAAAAATGACAACAATGAACTTATTAGAAAAAATAGATGAACTCAGAGCGCAGAGCGTAACCCCGGAGAAGTTTGAAGAAACTTGGGGCGTGAATATCGATGAGCACCTCGACCGACTCATGGCATGGGTTGAGCAGCTTGAGGCGGCGAAGTAAAGGTTAGAGGTTAAAGGTTATAGGTTAGAGGTTAAAGATAGGAGGAACGAGAGATGAAATGGTTTAAGGACGGGGAGTTCCGCTGCCGGTGTTG
>ERZ842401.7225-NODE-7225-length-11471-cov-14.546601_pt1 | contig 11471 bp, 10 predicted proteins | sample MGYA00521270_ERZ842401 | MGnify/ENA primary metagenome ERZ842401 (study PRJEB31892, sample SAMEA3878208) | bioreactor metagenome | biome: Moose rumen | place: Sweden | collected 2011-10 | study: EMG produced TPA metagenomics assembly of the PRJEB12797 data set... | reverse complement strand
TTTTTTTAGATTTTCCTTTTCTTTTTCTGTCATTTTGTTTGTTGTTTCGGAAATATTGCTTACCTTTGCAGCCGTCAGTCAGGCTCTATCGTGAGGTTTAGCTGTCGGCTGCGTCTTCGGACAAGGCCTTCACACTGACAGCCGCCTTCGGGCGGTTTTTTTATATATCATATATTCTCAATCTGCTTTCTCCGTTAACGACGACATAGACATGCTTAATACGTTGTTTTGAGCCTACTTTTACAATGTATTCTTTATACCAATTCATATCTTTTATCAGTCTCTCTTCTGAGAACATAGAAGCATCGTGGAAATGCAGGCAGACACTATCAGCAATAAGTCCTGTCTTTTTCTTGACATTTCCAAGTTGGTGGTTCTTGGCAGTTAAAGCACCTCCATACATTCCTTCCTGCGTGATGGAACGAATGTCCATTATGACTCCGTCCAATTCAAGGTCTAACGATGGTGGTCTTCTGGCAATTCTTGTATTGGCGTATTCATCCCTAAGAATAGCTTTGTGTCCCCATCTGTACAACAGGTCTTGGCACTCCATTTCAAGTTCTGCGGGTTTCATACCATCAAAGAACATCTGTGCGTTATTATCATCAAGAATGGAGTGGCCTACATGTGTAGCCTTTATTCCACCTGTCTTTTCATCGAACTGTACGTTTTTATAATCGGGGTCGTTGAGTAGTCGGTGGTACTCGCTCTGGCGTTCCTGTAGCAGTCTCTTTTGCTGCTCTCCCACTTCATTGATGCAGCCGTCGATATAGGGGCAGTGATAGCAGTCTTTTATTCGTGCAGTGATGACAGTCGCGAGTCGGGCTTTTACCCCTGGTTTATAGAAGGGGCAGTGCTTACAGTCAGCGGGGAAGTAGGGATGGTCGTCGGAGAAGACGGCTTGGGTCTTGCCGGGGTTGTCCTTTAGGCCGGGCTGGGGGTTGCTGCCCTCGGGAGAACCCGAGGGGAGTGCACGGGGGTCGGGGACGGGGGTTGGCGGCTCGTCGGTGGAGGTGAGGTCACACTTGCAGTTCCAGCGGTCGCCTGGGCGGTGCTGGTCCCAGAAGGGGTGGTCGATGGGGAGGATGGTGTTCCAGAACGGGCGGTGGTCTTCACCGGGATTGGGTGAGGTGGAGGGTAGCCATTTGAGGTTGGGGAGGATGTCCTTCTCGGCCAGGAACTGCTGCCAATTGGCGGCCTGGCGGGCGCGTAGTACGGCTGTGTTGTATTCCGTTTCGAGCCAGGTATGGCACTGGTGGTCGGCGATGGGCAGGACTTCGTCGCGCCACTGTTCGAAGGGCTTTAGATTGCCGTTAGAATCAAGGAGCCGGGCTGCCATGTCATTCTGGGCACGATGTACCTTGAAGGCCGAGAAAACGTCCGTAGAGTGGCGCAGGGCGTGGATGAAGGGGTCCTGACCCTCGGGAGAACCCGAGGGGAGTGCACGGTGGTCGGGAGAACCCGAGGGGAGTGCACGGGGGGAGGTGACAGCCTCGCCCAGGGTGGCGGCAATGGCGTTGAAGAGGTTGGGCTCGATGTCAGTAGTCGGGTTGAAGTCGCGGCGATAGATGTTGCGGAGTGCGGCGGCAATGATGTCGTCGGAGATGGAGATGCCGGAGGATTCGGCCTTTATGGGCGCGATAGAATCGCGCCATACAGGACCGTAGTAGAGTTCGTTGACTACCACTCTAAAGCTGCCCCCCGGTCGCGAGGGGCGCGGACGAAAAAACCGCCGAGGAAGCCTTTGATGGTACGCTTTTTGCCCTCGGGAGAACCCGAGGGAGATGCATGGGGGGCTAGCTGTTCGCCAGGCTTCTTTTGAGGTTTTGGCTTGTCAGGGTCTTCGCCCTGGTCATCCTCGCCCTCATGGAACTGTATGCCGGGAGAGGACAGCATCTGCTGGAGCAAGTGGTCTTCCTCGATCTGTTTTTTCATCTGTTCGTAGTTCTGCGGCTTCTCAATGCCGAAGGTCTCGTAGAGGTAGTCGTCGCTGATGGGCAGACGGAAGTTTGTCTGGAGCTGCACCAGGATATTGGATTTTGCCGTCAGGTCTATGTATTTCGGCTCAGGGAAGGTAAACTCACCCCCCTTGGTGTCAATACCCATAGCGGCAAAGATGTCTACCATATCGTAGTTGAGCACGTTCAGGACAAACTTCTGGTCAGCCTTCAGTATCTGGTCTTCCTCCTTCTTGTGAACGTTGCCGAGGGCCTCGCTGCCTGTGGCCTGTGCCTCTGTGGTGAGGGTGTTGCCCAGGAACAGTTTGGAGAGTTCCTTGTTGCACCGCTCACACAGGCTGTCGTAGAGGTCGCTGGAGCCGGTTTTGTTGCCCGCCTCGATCAGGTTTAGTTCCACGTCGCGGGCGTGGATATACTTTTTCAATGCCCCTGCCGCCTGTGCATCCTTGATGGTGCGTTCGCGAGCCTCGTCGTCGCCAGTGTCGTAGGTATAGTCTTCGATGGGCATTCCGAAGATTTCGGCGAACTGAGCCCAGTCTGCCATGTCGTTACGCTTATAGATGACCCAGGGGGCGGCTTTCAGGAGGATGCCGAGGTTACGAGGCTTGCCCACAAAGAGCATGTTGGGGTACTCTTCCCACGACGGGCCGCTGATTTCCCCCTGCCGTCGCATGATGGTGCGGCGCACAGGATCCACGTGCTTGCGCGGTATGAGGTCGTAGGTTATCCATCCATGCTCGTCGCGATAGAACTGGAAGAGCGAGAAGCCGTAGAACTTCGCCTCCACGATGTCGCCGATCAGACTGTCGAACCAGGGAGAGCGCAGTTGCTCGTTGACAGCCTCGTCGGGGTTGCCGTTGCGCTGGAAGGATATTTGTGCGGCATTGACGGCATCGCGCCGGCGTGCCATGACCGACGAGAGGTGCGAGTCGATGGTGATGTCCTCATAGAGGTCGAGGAGCCGCGTGCGACGGTAGTAGTCGATGTTGTCGGCAGCGCGGACGGCATCGATGAACGTGCTGATGTCGATGCCGAAACGCTTTGGCGGCGAAAGGATGATGGTTGCGGGCTGTTTCTGTCCTGGCAGCGGACGCAGGCCGCCGGTGGTGATGCGCTTGGCATTATTCTTTTTTCTGCTCATAGCTTAAAAGTGATTATGACGTTTGGAGTTAGAGACAATGCGGAAGGGCTGGTGAGCCACCTGCACCTCGACAGGGGCGAGCGGAGCACCCTCGATGGAGATGGTGCCGGCTGCCACTGCTTTCAGCCACTCGATGGCCCGCTCATATCGGTCTTTGCGGAGCTGGGAGAGCTTCATGGGGTTGTGGATAGAGAAGATGTGATAGATGGCAATGTCGAGTGCCATCATGAGGATGAGCTGGTGGCGGGGGTCGGTGCCCTCGGGAGAACCCGAGGGAGATGCAAGGTGGCCGGGGGTGGTGTTGAAGATGGCGTCGCAGTCGTAACGGCCTGAGAGGTAGCAGCGCATTTCGGCAATGGCGCGGTCCTCGCAGATTTCAAGGAGATTAGAGTCATAGCGCGTGAGCGAGCCCAGAATCTCGTTGTGGATGCTGGCGTCGTAGTCGTCGATATTGATAAAGTTGCTCATAGTTATTTATTATTGGCTGCGATGGAATCGCAGGTTAAAAGACGTTACAGAACGGATTTAATGAAAGCGTCAACCAGGCGGGTGACCTCCTTAGCCTTTTCGAGATCGATGGGGCGCAGGAACTCAATGAACTTGGTGGAAACGGAGACGATGTCGGCAATGCCCACTTCGGTCTCCATCTGCTTGATGGACTTGGAGAGCTTGCCGATGATGTCGGCCTCGGTGGTGGTGGCGAAGCGCTCGCCCTCGGGGCGTTCCTCGATGGCCTTGTTGATGGCCGCCACCTGACGGTAGAGGGCGCGAACCTGTTCTTCACGTGTCAGGGTGAGCGCCGTGCGCTGTTCCTCCCACTTGCCGGTGCGGATCCAGTTGCTGACGCTGACGCGTGACACGCCGACGCGGTCGGCTATTTCCTGCTGGGTCAGGTTCTCGCGCAGATAGAGCGTCTTGGCCCAGTCCTTTTTTTGCTGATTAGTCAATTCTGCCATATCATTCATGTTTTACGACTGCAAAGGTGGCAATAAAATAGGAGTTGGGCAAATCGGCTCCGCATGATAACACTTTATAACGGCATGATAACGCTATAAAACGGCACGATAAAATGCCGATTTGCAAGGGTGGCAGAAAAGCATTTATTTTGCAGTCAGAAATCAAGAACCGGGCGCCGTAATACGGCACCATACAGAACAAAAATGAAGAAGTTTTTCAATATCATTCCAGGGAACGGCAGTTGCTGTCTGTTGCTTTACGGCGAGATAGGCGGTGAGGTGAAGAGCGGCGACGTGATGCGTGAGCTTTTAGAGGCCGAGCGAAACTATGGTCGCATCGACGTGCGTATTAACAGCGTGGGCGGTGATGTCTATACTGGCATAGCCATCTTCAACGCCCTGCGTCAGAGCAAGGCCGACATACATATTTATATAGACGGGATAGCCGCGAGCATGGCGAGTGCCATTGCCCTATGCGGCAAGCCGGTGGAGATGAGCCGCTATGCCCGTCTGATGATCCACGCGGTGCGCGGCGGCTGCTGGGGCACGAAAAAGGACATGGCCGACTGCATAGAGCAGCTGGACGCCCTGGAGGGCACGCTATGCCAGATGTACGCGGCCAAGGTGGGCCAGAGCGAGGAGGAGATCCGCGAGAAGTATTTCGACGGTGAGGACCACTGGCTGAGTGCCCAGGAGGCTTTGGCCCAGGGATTCGTTGACGGCATCTACGACGTGGATGATGACTCAGCGGCTGAACCGTTGAGCGCCCTGAGCGACACGTCGACCGTAGAGGAGATTTATGCAACATTCAATAACCGACTGGAGATGGGAGCTGCTGTAGTACAGCGGCAAACGGAACAGTCACAAACAGAAAACAACATGGTATTATTAGAAGAACTGAAGAAGAACCCGAAGTTCAAGGACTGTGCTTCGGAAGAGGCTGTGCTGCAGGTTGTGGCGCAGCTGACCCAGACGGCGGGCAGTGCCGAGGCGCTGGCCGCAGAGAACGCTTCGCTGAAGAAGGAGAACCAGGCATTCAAGGACAAGGAGGCCCAGGCCTTCGTGAACCTGAAGCAGCAGCTGCTGGACGATGCCGAGAAGTGCGGTAAGATCAACGCCGTGACGCGTCCCGCCTTCGCTGCCCTCCTGGAGAGCGACTTTGAGCAGGGCAAGAAAGCCCTTGAAGAACTGACCCCGACCAAGCGCGTGATGGTGGACCTCGCCAGAGAAAACGGCAAGCCTGAGAGCGCCTGGGACAAGCGCAAGGCCCAAATCCAGAACCGGTATGAGCAGAACCGTTACGCCTGAGTACAACCACGACGGTAAGCGTGGCGGCTCTTACTACGGTGACATTGCGCCGCAGGTATTCGGTCGCTGTGGTACAGCGACAAACAGAACGAGAAACAGTTAAATAACGAAAACGAAAACGAAAATGGCAATCGTAATTAAGAACACCAATTACAATGGCGAGGTACTGGAGCGACTTTTCACCCTCGCCGTGCTGGGATGCCAGATTGTGGACAAGGGCCTGATCTGTGTCATTCCCAACGTGACCAAGAAGCTGAGCATCCCGCGTCTGAAGACCGGTAAGATGCTTCAGAAGTCTAAGGAGATGCCCGACGACCGCGACTCGAAGGGCGGCTGGAACTACAGCGAGCACGTGCTGGAACCGCAGGAGTTCATGGCCTTCACGACGTTCAACCCGAACACCCTGTACAACATCTGGCGTCCGTACCAGCCTACGGGTAACCTGGTATTCACGGAGCTGCCCCCCAACGTGCAGAGTGCGCTGCTTGACGCGCTGTCGAAGCAGGTGCAGTTCGAGCTGGGCTGGCACTACATCAACGGCAAGTACGGCCAGACCGACGACGAGCTGTTCAACGGTATTCTGTACCGTATGGCGCAGGACGGTGACGTGAAGCGCATCTCCACTACCGAGACCACGATGATTGGCAAGCTGTACGCTCTGAAGAATGCCGTTCCCGAGACCATCAAGGAGCATTCGAACCTGCGCTACATCATGAGCATGGCCGACTGGGAGCAGTACGACCAGGAGCTGACTGAGCGCGAGCACAAGAACAGCGACGAGACGGCTCTGAACCGCAAGATGTTCAAGGGCGTGAAGATTGAGACGCTGGCCGGCTGGCCGAGCGGTCTTATCATCGCCACGCTGTGTGCCCCCGACGAGAGCGGCAACCTCTTCGCCGGCGTGAACCTGCCGAGTGACGAGGATGTGATCCAGATTGACAAGCTGACCAATGCCGGTGAGCGCTACTTCTTCAAGATGAAGCTGCAGATAGACACCAACATCGCCTTTGGCGAGGAGGTGATTGTGCTGGACACCCGCGAGGAGAAGCAGTTCCCCGTGACGAACCTGAAGCTGGAGCTGAGCAAGCAGAGCCTGGCGTTTACCGCTGAAGGTGGTAGCGCAGAGGTGACAGTGACAGCCAGCGGTGACTACCACATAGTGGGCAAGACCCCGAAGGGCTTCAGTGTGAAGGACGAGGGCGGTAAGCTGACGGTGACAGCCAAGCCTAACCGTGGCACGAGCGACATTGAGGGCACGGTGACCGTGGCCCTGGATGCCGACCCGACGAAGAAGGCTGTGCTGACGCTGAAGACCGCCGTGGTAGCTAACGGCCAGGGCTCCGGCGAGGGATCCGGTGAGGGTTCCGGCGAGGGTTCCGGTGATGACGAATACGGTGTCTAAGCTATGGGACAGCTGAAGCGACTTGTCATCCACTGTACCGACACCCGAGAGGGGCGTGAGGTGACCGGAGATGAAATCCGGGACTGGCACACCTCGCCCAAGTCGAAGGGCGGTCGCGGCTGGAAGCAGGTGGGCTATTCAGACCTGATACACCTGAACGGCGGTGTGGAGAACCTGGTGCCTTACAACGAGGACCAGACGGTAGACCCGTGGGAAGTGACCAACGGAGCCAAGGGCTACAACTCCACCAGCCGGCACGTGGTGTATGTGGGCGGTCGTAGCAAGGCCAACAAGGCGTGCGACACGCGGACAGCGAAGCAGCGCGAGGCCATGGAGGAGTACGTGAAAGCGTTCCACCTGCAGCACCCCCAGGCAGAGATTGTAGGCCACCGCGACCTGCCCGGAGCGGGCAAGGACTGTCCGTGCTTCGATGTCAAGAAGTGGCTGCGAGAGATAGGTATCAAGTAAAGGCCCTCGGGAGAACCCGAGGGAAGTGCACGGAGAGCGGGAGAACCCGAGGGAGAAGCCTGAGTGAGAGCCGAGGGAAGTGCACGGAGAGCGGGAGAACCGAAGACAACAGTTATTAACCCTGTAGCGAATGGACTATGTTAGAAACCATCCTTCAATATTTGCAGTGGGCCTTTCCTTGCGGGCTGGGTGCCGCCGTTGGCTGGCTGATCAGCGGCAAGGTGCGGAGTGCCCGGACAGCCAGGGAGGTGCACGACACATATAAGGTCATGTATTCTGACGTGAGCCGTGAGCTGCAAGAAATGCGAACAGAGAATGAGAAATTTTACAAGGCAATTACGAGACTGGAGCGTGCTGTGCAACGTGCTACTGCTTGTCGTCTGTGGCCTGAGTGTCCTATCCGCAGTGAGCTGCCGGACACAAAGATCCGTGGAGCGTCTGGCCATCAGGGGCGACACCCTCAGCCAGGGCAGCACCGAATACGAGACTCAGGAGACCGTGATGCAGGCCGTGCCGGGCGACACGCTGAGCCTGACGATTCCGATGGAGGAGATACAGAGCCTCCCGGACGGGGCGTCCTTCACGAAGAAGGCAGGGCGCACGCGTCTGAGCGTGAAACGTCTGGGCGAGGCCGTGGTGGCCGAAGCCGAGACGGACAGCCTCGGGCGTGAGACACGACATTACGAGCGCAAGGCGCGTGACAGTCTGAGTAGCCGTGGCAGAGTCTACAGTGAAGCGAGCACCAAGGAGAAGCCCCCTAATTACGACTGGGCGATATGGGTGCTTGTCGGCATTGCAGGCGCCATCGGTGCAACCATCGTGATAAAAAAGACTATTTAAATAACGCTTAAACAGTATTCAAACTATGGCAGAGAAAAAAAGAACCAAGGTAACGAAGATCATGGGATGGAAGGACTGCGAGGTAGAGCAGGGCGACACCATCTACAATGACATCAAGCAGGGTACTACCAGCCTGAGCCGTGAAGAGGGCAAGGAAGAGGAGTCCAACCTGGAGAGTGGCGAGGCCGAGGGCCGTTACAAGGACCCCGACAAGTACATTCTCGAGATCAAGCGTACCATCGGCCCCGATGAGGATGTGAAGCCCGGCTTCAAGGACAACGTAGGCGATGTCGAGGTACGCCCGACCAGGAAGGGTGCGCGCACCGTTAAGCTGAGCGGTGTCAGCCAGGACATCAGCATCGAATACGACTCGAACGGCGGTGCCGTTGAGGTGATTCGCTGGAAGACCCGCGGTGCCGTCGACGCCGATGGCAACCTGACCGACATCTCCATCGGTACGGTTCCGACGGAGGCAGCAGGTTCGGAGGAGACCACCGATCCGACAGACTAAGGTGCAGGGCGTGGCAGAACCACGCCCCACACTGGGGGAGGTAGCTCAATGGCCAGAGCGCAGCATCATACAGCTGTCTGATGCGGGTTCGAGTCCCGCCCTCTTCACGATATGAACGACAGAGAAGACAGAGAACTTGACCAGGTCCTTGCGGACATCATTACGGCCCGTCCTCATGGGTTTAGGATTGGCAGCAAGGCGGTGTGCCTCTATCCAGTGACACTTGCGAAGACCTTTGTGCTTCGCCGCTGGATGGCCGCGCTGGAGATTGACGCAAGTCTCTTGAAGGTGAACCCCCTCATGGAATGCCTTCGTCTGGCCGAGACCCAGCGCGAGGCGGTGTCTGAGATACTGGCCGTTCATTCAACCCCCAACACCCAGAAGGACTTGCACGACAGCCGTAGCCATGCCAGCAGACGTACCCTCTTTGCAAGCGTGACGACGGAACACCTGGCGGGTCTGCTGATGTTCGTTCTGACGCAGGACAGGACAGATGAGCTGATGCAGCACCTTGGTCTGACCGCCGAGCATGAGCGGCTGATGGAGGCATTGAAGGTGAAGCGCGACAGCGACAAGAACAACCTGAGTTTTGGCGGCAAGAGCATCTTCGGCGGTTTTATCGGCCAGTTAAAGGAGATGGGCTATAGCGACGAGGAGATACTGTTTGAGCGCAGCTACAGCTACCTGCGTCTGATGCTTGCGGACAAGGCCACGAGCGTCTATCTGAACGATGAGGAGCTGGAGGACCTTCCGCAAGAGGCCGGCGGTACGCTGCTTGACGGCGACGATGACAGTGCGATGGACGTGCTGGCGGCTATGATCAAGCAAGGAGGAGCCAAGAAGCCCGGCGGAGAAGCAGCGGGAACGGAGGCAGGTCTGGCCGAGAACGGCCAGAAGATGCACGGATAACTAAAACGAAACGAGCAATGGAAGAAGTAAAGATAACCATCAATCTCGAAGACAAGGGCGCGGATGCGGGTCTCAAGCGTTTGGTCCAGGACGCCGAGCGCATGTCGGCAGCTGCCAAGGCTGTCAGTATAGACATGTCCGACCTTGAAGGTTCCATCAAGAGTCTGGGCGAGAAATCGAAGGCCGCCACTGGTGTCTTCGTAGAGCATATCAAGTACATTGGCGGATTAAAGAAAGAGCTTGATCAGCTGGCGAGCAGCGGTGCCGACGTGGACAAGCTGCTCGCCAAGACACGCGAACTGGCCGAAGCGGAGGAGGTGGCAACCCGTACCGGGGGTGCCGCTCTGAAAATAAGCCAAAAGTACTGGACGGCCCTTGGTCTGGCCGGAAAGGACATCTCGGAAGTACAGAAGCAACACACGGCGCTTGTTGCCAGCTACGCAGAGATGCGCGACCGTTCCAACAGCACACAGGCCAAGGTCACTGAGTACACGCAGAAGCTCAAAGCGCTGGAGCAGCAGCTGGACAAGACGGACGAGAAGACCAAAAAGACCGGCAATGACACGGATGACCTGGGAAAGAAAACAAAGGAAACCTCCCAAAACATAGACGGCTTATCAAAGAGCCTCGACAAAGTGCCGGGTCCGCTTGGAGAAGCCGCCAGGGGCATGAAGATGCTGACCAAGGAAACGCTGTTGTTCCTGGCCACCCCCTTAGGCATGACACTTGCCGCCATCAGTGCCGCACTTGCTGCCGTCAGTTCATGGTTCCACCGCACGGAGGAAGGCGAGAAAGCCCTTAACGTGATGACCGCCTCCTTCAACGGCACCTTGAACACGCTGCTCGATGTGGTGGATGATGTAGGCGAATGGCTTTATAAGGCATTCACCAAGCCCGGCGAAGCGCTGGACGAGTTGTGGCACAACCTGAAAGACAAGCTGCTGGCCGACATGAAGCGCGTGGGCGAGATGGGAGCCGGCATTGTCAAGATCTTCTCAGGCGACGTGTCAGCCGGCATAGGGCAGATGGCCTCTGCATGGAACGGTATCGGCATGGGCAGCCTCCGACAGCGCGCCCGTCAGAATGCCGAGAGCATGGCCGAGATCGGCCGCAGGCAGAATGCCCTCGACAAGGAGCAGCGCGACTGGATAGTAGAACGAGAGAAGAAAGAAGCCCGTATCAGTGAGTTGCGGGCCAAGATCTTCGACAGTACCGTGAAGGAAGCCGACAAGGCAAAAGCCGTGGCAGAAGCCAAGAAGCTGACGAATCAGCTTTACAGCAAGGAACAGTCGATGGCCAAGAAGCAGTATGAGATCATCCGGGACACCAATGCCCTGTCCCACTCGTCGATAGCAAACAAGACCAAGGAGAACGAAGCCCTGGCCCAGACTTTCCGGCTGGAGGTTCAGCGCAATAACGCCTTGCGGACGCTGAACAGGACAGAGAGCCGTCTTGCGAACAAAGGAGCCAGTGCTGCCAGGAAGGAAGCGAAGGAAGCAGCGGAGGCAGACAAACGCCATGCGCAGGCCATAGAAGAGGAGCGCCGTTGGCAGGCAGAGATTTCCGAGCTTGTGCTGGAGTCAGAGCGAGCCCTTGAGGATGCCCGTATTGCGTCCATCCAGGACAGCGCAGAGCGTGAGCGTGCTGAGCAGGCCGCCCAGCACCGTCGCAGGCTGGAGGACATCAAACGCCAGGCCGAGGAGATGCAAAAGGCCATCTACGAGCACAACAAGAAGGTGTGGGAGACCCAGCACAAGGGTCAGCACTATGAGACCGACAGTCCGGAAGGTGCTGCCGGCTGGAGCAACCTGGCGCTGCCGAATGAGCAGCAGTCCATCATCACGGCCCAGATAGCGAAGGAAGAGGAAGAATACAAGCGTATGCTGACAAGCCGTGCACGAGACGACCGTCAGTATCTCAATAACTATATCAAGGAATATGGCAGCATCCAGGACAAGCGGGCAGCTGTCACCCGGGA
>ERZ842401.7224-NODE-7224-length-11472-cov-5.754752_pt1 | contig 11472 bp, 10 predicted proteins | sample MGYA00521270_ERZ842401 | MGnify/ENA primary metagenome ERZ842401 (study PRJEB31892, sample SAMEA3878208) | bioreactor metagenome | biome: Moose rumen | place: Sweden | collected 2011-10 | study: EMG produced TPA metagenomics assembly of the PRJEB12797 data set... | reverse complement strand
AAAATAAAGCCATAAAAGCTGCAGCACAAATTATTGTCAAAATTAAAACACTTTTTAAAAATCCGTTTTGTTCCTCTTTTTCTTTTTGAACATTGCGCATATATGATGTCATATCAACTCTGCGCTTATATGTGTTATTATTTCTTCTATATCTGTCTGCCATTTATCTTTTCCATTTAATCTCTTCTTAAAAAATATTATATATACATTGTATTATCAATACAATATTTTAACGATTTACGAAAAACTCCGAACGAGAAAGGTTGAAACCATAGTAAAGTAAATTGTTAAACCGATGACGTCAATAGTTGTAGCGATTAACGGGCCCGAAGCTATTGCGGGATCAATATTTATAGCCTTCAAGCCAAATGGTGTCAATGTTCCTATAACAGTTGCCATTGTCATATTAACAACCATTGCAAATCCTACAACCACGCCAAGTTCTATATTATGCTGCCAGCCCCAAGTTACACCCGCAACCATTACCCCAAATACCGAACCTATCATCAATCCGACAATACATTCTCTGAATATATGGTGAAAAGCCGAACTTAATGTTAATTCTCCCGTCGAAAGCCCGCGAACCATAAGCGTAATACTTTGAGTACCGATGTTTCCGCCCAATCCTGCCAACAACGGCATAAATACAGCTACTATCGGTAATGCCGCAACCGTATGATTAAAATGATTTGCCACCTGTACAGCCAAAAATTCACCGATTAACGTTATAAATAACCACGGTGTACGTGCTCGTACTGCGTTCATCAAATTACCAGATAAAATCTCATCTTCGTCAATAGATTCCGTTGAAATACCTGATGACTGGTAAATTTCTTCCGTTGTTTCTTCTTCAAACAAATCATGTACGTCATCCCAAGTTATCATACCTTTTAACCTGTTATATAAATCTACAACAGGCAGAGCGTTGTATTGGTATTTCATAAATTCATCAACGATGAAATCGTTATAATCATCAATATGAAGCTTTACGATATCAGTTGTCATAATATCTTCGACTTTAGCATTTACAGATGAAGTTAAAAGTTTTCTTAATGATAAAACCCCAAGTAAATGATTTTGTTTATCGGTAACGTAAACGTAATAAAGCTCCATATTGTCCTCTTGAGCCTTTGCACGAATGTGGCTTAATACATCACCTACACTCATTCCGACATTAACTGTTATAACAGCAGGGTTCATCAATCCGCCGGCGGTATCTTCATTGTATGCAAGAAGTTCTCTTACTTCATCGGAGAATTTCTGAGGAAGTTTGTCGAGGTAAGTTTCACTTTCATCCTCCTCCATATCTCCCAAAACGTCAGCTGCCGCGTCATGCGGAAGTTTATTAATAATTCTTGATGCTACTTCTTCATCAATATCGCCCAATAATTCCACTTGCATCTGCGGCGGTAAATATTCCACCAAATCCGCGGCTTTATCTTCATTAAGCAGCTTAAAGCATTGCAGACGTTCATCCTGCTTTAATTCTTGAAATATGTCCGCCAAGTCAGCTACGTGGTAAGAATTCAATTCTTCTTGCAGCTGGTTTATGGTTTCATCGTCCATAATCTCGCGGAGTCTGTCTACAACGTTTGAGATGTTTAACATAGCTTTTTTATATTACAACAAAAATTTTTCATAGTAAACAAATGACTAATAATCCGCCGTTAATTACCTTTAATATCATTAAATGAAATATTAAATTTTATGAAATAAAATATTCCGATTACTGCAAGAATTATCATAAATACGGCTTGATGAACGGCAGATACTGCCAATGCCTGAGATTTCCCAATTCCAAAAATACCCAAAGCCATAATATACGCTATCTGATATGGTCCCAAAAATACCGAGGCTGAAGGAATTACTGTCGAAAATGACGTTAATGACATTATATATAACCCTGAATATCCGTCTATTGTAAACCCAAAACTCATAACAAAAAGGTAAGAAATAAATGCTTCAATTAACCATATTGCAAAGCTTAAAACAAGTGCACAAACGGCATTATACGAATTATCAAGAACCCTGAAACCCTCTATAAACGATGACATTATACCCATTACTTTATCGAAAATTTTTACCATTTTATCAGGGCAAATCTGTTTTCTTTTTTCCCAAAATTCTTCTATTTTGTCACTATATTTCATAAAAAAATAAAAAAGGCCAAGACTTCCCAGAAAAAGAATTCCGGTAATATAAGTAACCTGCATAATTATGCCTGAACTAAAGGTCGCAAGAACTGTATATAAAAGAATTGCAAAAACGGAAATTCCGTCAAATATCCTCTCCAAAATTACCGAGCCAAAAATTTTAATCTTATTTTCTCCGATTTTACTTCCCAAATAATATGCTCTGTACAAATCTCCTGCCCTTGCAGGTACAAAAGAATTCAGCATGCTTCCGACAGTAAAAACTTTGGCAAGATTTAAAGGTGAGTATCTGCTATCATTATTTAAAAGATATTTCCATCTGAAACCGCGGATTATAAGGGTTGCAACGTACAAAATAACTATCTGCAAAAGATATTTGCAATTGAAATTTTTGAAAGTTTCGACAAGCTTTTCCAAATCAATTTTGTAAAAAATTAATCCCAAAATAAGCAATGTGATAGCTAATATAACAACCTTTTTCTTTTTCATAGAATGATTTTATCATATAACTTGTAAAAATAACAGTCAATTTGAATTAATATATGTTTTAAAGTTATTTGACTTCCAATTCGCAGCACATCTGGCATGCTCCAAATACTTTTGAATATTGTAAATTCTTTCTAAAACATCTGAATTTTGGCTGGTTATAAGCATCAATCAAGGACATTTCGCGAATATTTCCAACCCTTTGGGATAAACACGGGTAAATATCTCCCTCAGGATTTATCATCATATTTGAAAAAGGATACATACAAGGTTTGTAAATTTCTTCAATCGGTTTATCGTTTGGAGTGTTAAAAAATTCTTCAATTTTTTCAATCGGATTTTTTGAATACTCAAACTTTGGTGCAAATCTTATTTGCACTTTTGAATTCTTTTTAAGTGCCTGAAGCTCTCTGTAAATCTCTTTAAAATGCTCTAAATCAAAATATTTTTCAATCGGATAATTCCCGTTAAATTCAGGCACAAATTCGTCAAAAAGCATGGTATTCTGTTTTAAATTATTGTTTCTCAAAAATGAAATTGAAAGAAAATTAAAATTCATTTCATTACAATATTTGTACAGTTTAACCAAATCGTCAAGATTATCTTTTAAAACAATAGTTTTTATATCAATCATCGGGCGTTTTTTGCGGGAATTCATTTTCTCAAAATTATTGTGAATTTTATCAAAAATTCCCTCCTTATTGCGGGCTTTATCGTGATTTACTCCGTAACCGTCCAGTGAAACCGACAAAAGCATCATTTTTGATTTAATAAAAGCATCAATAATTTCGTCATTTATCAAAATTCCGTTTGAAACAACATTCAATTTGCCAAGGGTTTTTTTTGAAGTTGCCATTAAAATATCAATAAAATCCTTTCTAATCAAAGGTTCTCCGCCAACAAGCGTTACAAACGAATAAAAAGGAATTTGTTTAATAACGTTTTTCCATTCATCAGTCGAAAGTTCGTTTTTATCTCTCTCACAACCGACATAACAATATGGGCAGCGCAAATTGCAACGGTAAGTCAACTCAAAAAAATACCGCAACGGTATAAAAGCCTTGCCGTCATTTCTTTTATATGACTGCATTGCATAAAAATTCCTGCCCTCATCAAATAGTTTTGATAAATCCATATTCTGATTATATCACAAATAAAGCTTATATTCCAACGCTTAACCCTGCACAAAGATTTATGGATTGGCCGGTTATTCCGCGTGCTTCATCAGATATTAAATATCTGCACAAATTTGCAATTTCACTCGGTTCAACAAAACGCCTTTGCGGGATTGTTGAAAGAATTTCATCTTTTGAAAATTCACTTTCATCAATGGAATTATTTCCTAATTCCGTATCCACCCACCCCGGGTTGATTGTATTCACCGTAATTTTGTATTGTGCTAATTCTAATGCCAAAGCTCTTGTTAACCCGATTAAGCCTGATTTTGAAGCCGAATAAAGACTTGCGTTAGCTTCTCCCATTACTCCTGAAATTGAACCGATATTAATTATCCTTCCAAAATTCTCCGCTTTCATATTTTTAACCGCAGATTTTATTAAATTTACGGGTGCTAAAAGATTTACTTTAAAAATTTCTTCTATCTGTTTACTATCCATATCCTCAATCTTGCCATAAGTATATATTCCGGCATTGTTTATTAAAACATTAATCTTCTTTTCCAAAATAAAATCTTCCAACGGCTTGGTACCGGAAGCCAAATCACAAATGCAATACCCGTCAGCACAGCAATCCTTCAGCAAAGCCTCATTTCTTCCCGAAACATAAACTCTGCCAAGCGGTTTTAATTCATCAAATATTCCGCGGCCAATCCCGCGTCCTGCACCGGTTATTAGTATTCTGTAATCTCTTGCCAAAATATTCACTCTATTACTTTATAATTCCGTAACCGAGTAAAAATGAGCATAAAACAAATACTCCCGCTACTATTGCAGTAAGCTTGTTCAAACCCGTTTCCGCACTTTTTTGTGATGCAAACATTTGTGACATTCCGCCGATTGATGCGATGCCGTCACCTTTTGGTGAATGCAATAAAATTAATATGCACAATAAAACTGCCGAAATCATTTGTACAGCCCAAATAAAACTTGTCATAATTATTTTTTCTCCTTGTTTTTCGATATAAAATGTGCACGTTTTGAATTGAGTTCAATCTTTTCAAACGTGTATAATCGCGCAGGGCGTTTTGATGAAGATTTTGTAAATTCGTTTAATTCAATCAAACCGTCTGTTGAAAGCGCTTTCTTTCTAAAATTACGTTTATCTAACTTTTTACCCATTATGAGTTCATACGCTTTTTGCATTTCAGTCAGTGTAAACTTTTCGTTCAAAAGCTGATATGCAACGGGACAAAGTTCAAGTCTTTCTCTTGTCCTTTTTAGCGAGTATTCAATAATTTCCTTGTGGTCATAAGCCAATGGCGGTAAATCAGAAACCTTATGCCAATCAAGTTCGGGAGTTGATATAATATCTATATCTTCTGCTCTTACTAACGCAAAATATGCACACGTGATAACCCTTGCATTAGGGTGACGAAGCGGATCACCAAATGTATATAACTGTTCAAGATATACGTTATCTACATTTGTACGTTCTTTCAAAATCCTAACGGCTGCTTCATCCAGATTCTCGGACAATCTTATGTATCCGCCGGGGATTGCCCATTTATCTTTAAACGGCTCATTTAACCTTTTAATAAGCAAAACTTGGAGTGCATTATTTTTTAAAGTTAATATAACTACGTCAACCGTTATCTCGTGTGTTTTTGTCTCGTTAAAATTCATTATTTTATCTAATCCTATTTTTATTTTATTATAAACATGTTTTTTAACAGTTTTATAACAATTTTCGACGTTTACATTTTGTAATATTTTTGTTAAAAATGTGGCAATTATTCCGGCAAAAAATCTTTTATATATATACGAGAGATATATAGAGGATATAATGGATTTTCAATTTAGTGCAATGCCGATATTTTCATATATGAATAATTACTTTGCTAATTTGGATAGCATAGTAAATTATAATAGTATGAAATACAATGCTTGGACTATGGCAAACAATTATCCTCAATATCAAAATGCCAAAATTGATTACAACACCGCAATTGATTTTTCAAAATATTGGAATACATCTCAATCGGCTTTGACATATTCAAATCCTTATGGTTTGAGTCTGTCAACTTTTAAACCGTTTATACCTGATGTTAAAACAATTTCGTACTCTCCGTCTGAAACTTTATTAACAACTAAAGCAGAAAAATCTCAATCAAAAGAAAAAACAAATAGTACAATAACGATAAATGATGAAGATATTAAAAATGCCGAATTAAAGCCGGGATTATTTAAAGGTCAGCTTGCCGGTCAAGAAGCACTTGTTTGCAAAATTTGCAAAAAATATAATGTACCGCCTGCATTAGTTGCTTCAATAATTATACTTGAATCGGGAAACGGAACAAGTAATCTTGCCCGTCACAACAATTTTGGCGGATATAGGGCGGCCGGTGATTTAGGTAAAAATGAAAAAGGATTTGGATATTTTTCTACAATCGAAAAGGGGTTAGAAGCTATGATTAGTAATATTGCAAAATATCCTGAACGCTACAAAGATGTTGATGCTGTTGATTTTGCAAATCTTGATGATATAGGCAGACATTATTGTGAAGGAAATGTTTGGCCGGACAGAATTAGAAATGTTTATAATTCTACCGTACAAAATTATCTTGCCTAGTTAACTTTATCTTCAACCCACACTATTGTTTTTATGCCTGTTTTAAAAAATGGGTTTGTTGTCATATTTTTGAGGCTTTGTTTTGCGATTTTGTCGTAAAACAATATCTTTTTCGCTAATTTTTCCGTATAATTTAGTAATTTCATAATTCTATTCCCGTTCTAACCGATTATTTCACTTTAATCTTGTGATATAATCCCCAAAAAGTATAGTTTATGAAATAATCTTAATGAACTTTTATTTTAAGTAATTTGAGCGTATAATCGGTTATAAGTATGCGAAAAATTATCAGTACAATATCAATAATTTTAGGGATATATATATTTATTTTCGGGCTTTTGCAAGGAATATTCAGCACAAATTTTGCAAAAAACTTTATCGCAAGCGAAATACAAAAAGAAACAAATATTCCGCTTGAAATCGAACAATTAAATTTTAAGATGAAACTTCCTTTTTCAATTTTGATGTCTGCAGAAAGTATTTCAATCAATCAAGCTTTGAAGCTTCAAAATACAAAATTTCAACTTCGGATTTTACCTTTTTTATTCAAAAATTTGTATGTTGATAAAGCTTATATTGAAAATATTACGGCAATGCCTGAGCTATCCAAAGATATGGATTTGAGGCTGGGGGATTTAAGTATAAAAAATATAAAAATTCCGTTTAACATAAAAAAAATTAATTCGGAAACAGGATATTACGATTTTGAATTGAAGGATGATTTTTCAAATCAAACAGTAAGCGTAAAATCTGATGAAAAAACATTTATAAATTATGTACAGAATAAAAATATAAAATTTATCACTAATGCAGATATAGTAAGCGGACAAAATTCAAACAATATTAATTTGGATATTGAACTGCCGTACCCGAATATTGATACTTCAAAATCTAAAATCAGTGCAAAAGTTTCGGGATTAAATATTGGTGATTTTTCATCTTATATAAATTATTTTTCAAACGGTAAATATGAAAAATCTTCAGGGTTATTGGATTTCAACGTTGAAACAATAAAAACAGGTGATTCAAATATTATAAAAGCCGATTTGGCGCTTGATAAATTCGGATTATTTGAAAAAGAATTTTCAAAATCAATCTTTCATGATGATAAATTATCCGTAAATTCCACCCTAAATCTTCGTCAAAATATATTGGAAATTAAAGATTTTAAAATATTAGGAGATGGCATTTCTTCCGATATCAGGGGAAATATAAAAAATATTTTCAACGAAAAAAGGAACATGGATTTGAATATTACACTGAATAAATCCGAAACAGAAAGATTTATAACCCTGCTTCCTGCGATGGAATTTGAAGATGTAAATTTGATAAAGTTAAAGGAAAATCCGTTTTACGGTGACATAATCGGGAATTTAAATATTAACGGGAATTTTAAAACTCCAAATATTACGGGTAATATTCTTGTGCAAAACGGATATTTAATAAAACCTATAATCGGTGCAAAGGGTGCTGACATAAGGTTAAAATTTAACAAAAAAATACTTAATCTTGATGTAAATGTTCCTACAGCAGAAAATCAAGCAGTTTTCGTAAAAGGACCTATTGAATTATACGGAAGTAAAAATGCTGATTTAACAATAACTTCAACAAAAAAAATTAATCTTGAAACGGCGAGTTTCGTTCTTGATCCTTTGCATGATATTTTAAAATTTATAATCGGGCCGGTGCCTATTATGTCAATCAAAGGTTCGGGCAACATAAATCTGCATATAATAGGGAACAAGCAGTTGCCTCACGCTTTTGGAGAATTTAATTTTTCAAATGCAACGGTTTCATTTAACGATATAAAGGATTTAACTGTTATAAACGGGCTGGGGACACTTGTTTTTGATAATACAAATACTGTATTTAAAACTGAAAAAGCTATTTTGAACGGAAAAAATATCACGATAGACGGGAAATGCAATCTTGACGGAAAATTTAATTTTAATGTTGAAACAACAGGACAAAATTCAGGTAATCTTTTAAGAACTTTAAAAATTTCGCCAATGTTAAGTGAAATAGGAAAAATGCTTGATGGTATTGAGTATTCAACAGGTTTAGCCGATTTGAATTTGAATATAAAAGGACACGTTAAAGATCCAAAAGAGATGGAATTTCTTAAAAATGTCTTTGCTTCGGGAAATTTGAAATTGACTGACAATCTTGTAAAAGTAAAAAATCTTCCCGAAAAGCTTTCTCATATAACCGGGACGGTAAATTTTGACAACAAAAATCTGGATTTGAATTTGGCGGGTGGTTTAAGTAATTCAAGGTTCAAACTTTCAGGGAAAGTTAACGATAAAAAATCTAATCTGACAATTGCTTCAGACAAATTCAGGTTTATGGATTTAGCATTAGCCCTGCCAAATGAAATGGAATTGCCGTATCGTGAAGATTTGGAAAATATAATTGCATCATTTAATGCTAAATATATAGGTTCAATTGATGATATTGATTTTTCAAAAGTTAATTTAAAAGGTAAAATCCATTCTAATGCAGGTAATGCAAAAGAGTTTATTACAAACGGTACAAATTTTTCACTTAATAATGCTGAATTTAATTTGGCAAATCTCAAAGGTTCGGTTAAGGGAAATGAATATAATGTTGCGCTTAATATAAAAAATATTCAGTCGAAAAATCAAAAAATTAACGGAGCAATGAATTTTAAACATCTTGATTTGTCACTGGTTAATGATTTTATAGTTATGTTTAACCCTTATATTCCAAAAGAAATCAGGGATTTAAAGGAAATAGGCGGGAAAGCGGATATAACGGCAAAAATTGTTAATAATAAGATTAGGGCATTTACAAGTTTTGAAGATGTAACGGCAGAAATCCCTGCGCAAAATTTCAGTCTCGAAATAGCAGACGGTAATGTATTTTTGCAAGATAAAAGTTTAAATTTGAACAGATTAAATTCAAAACTTAACGGAATGCCGTTATTCATTAACGGTAAAATTTCCAATATACAAGCCAAAAATCCTTTTGTTGATTTGTACATAAATGCTCAACCTACACAAGATTTTGCAGATAAATTCATTAACGAAAATTCACTTTATCCGTTGAAAATCAAGGGTGATATAAAATTAACCTCATACATTAAGGGGGCGGTAAATAATTTGAATACAAAATCAAAAGTCCTCATGGATAAAGCCTCAAACATATACTATATGGGCTCTGCCATAGGAGATGATGTTTCTCAAACAGAACTTGAAGCAAATATTGATATCAACCCTTATCGTTTAAAAATTAACAAATTTAATTACAATAAACTCGCGGATACCTCAGAAGGAGAAGTTGAACTAACTCCTCAATTAGTTTCTAACGGTGAAATTTTTGTTAATAAAAAAAATAATTCATATACATTTAAAAATCTTAAATTAAAGACATTAAACGATGTGGATGCAAGAATATTTAATATAATATTCAAAAAACCGATTATGAAGCAGGGAACATTTACTTCTGATATTGTATTGAACGGTTCTTTTGAAAACCCTAAGGCATACGGGAATTTGGCTATGAAGGATGTTGATATGCCTTTTTATAATTCAACAATCAGTGATGTTCAGCTTGATATAAAAAATGATAAAATTCTTGCGGAAATGGGCGGAAATTTCTTTTCCAACGATGTGCATTTTGCAGGGGTGATGAAAAATAAATTGATACCGCCGTTTATTGTTGAAGATGTGAAACTTAATTTAAAAGATTTAAATCTTGACGTTATTAATGAAACTTTAAGGGATTATGAAGTTGAGGCAACAAGGAATAAGACTGTTGCGGGAAATTCTTCACAGAATTTAGATCTTTCAATGATTGTGCTTAATAATGCGGAAATTAATGCGGATAAAATTAAGGCTAAAAATATCAGTGCAACCGATTTTAGGGCAAATGTAAAATTCGACAAAAATCTGGTTTTAACCATACCTGATTATGTATTTACGCTTGCTGAAGGTAAAATTTCAGGTGAGGGATATTATAACCTTGTCAATCACAATGCAGGAATGAAAATGCACCTTGATAATGCTAATGCACAAATTATGGCAGAAGCTTTATTTGATTTGAAAAATCAGATTTTTGGAAATTTGACGGGTGATTTTGACCTGACCTGTGACGGCAAAGAGTCGGATAGCTGTATGAAAACACTTTCAGGCGAAGGATATTTCGAGATAACTGACGGCAAAATGCCAAAATTAGGTTCGTTAGAATATTTGCTAAAAGCCGGAAATCTTTTAACGGGTGGGCTTACCGGCTTGAGTATAAACGGAATTATAGATTTAATCACTCCTTTAAAGACGGGTGAATTTGAAAGTATTTACGGTGATTTTTATATAACAGACGGTACTGCCAAAAAGATTAACGTATATTCTAAAGGTAATGATTTGAATATGTATATGACAGGCTCTTACAATTTATCAACGGCTATTGCTGATATGAGAATTTTCGGAAGTTTATCAAATAAAGTTACTTCCGTATTTTCAAAAATTAAAAGTGCTTCTCTTAATACTTTGCTAAATACAATTCCGGGGATAAATAAGGACGAAACAATAGAATTACTCCAAAATGATATCGCCAAAATCCCAAGTGAAAAAAATAAACAAAGTATTTATAAAATTTTTAAAGCTGAAATTAACGGTGATATCAACGGCAATAGTTATGTAAAATCTTTTAAATGGATAAAATAAAAATTAAAATTTCGTAAGTTGTGAAACAGTAGTTTCTAATTTGTCAGCTAATTCTATTAATGTATCTAAAGACGGTTTTGAAAATGCTACTTCTATTTTGCCCATAAAATTAAGACTAATCTTCATTTTATCGGCTAATTCCTGCTGAGTATAACCTAATTCTTTACGGCGTTTTTTAATGTTTTTTCCTAATTCAACGTAAAATTCAGATACCATACGTACAGTTTATATGTAAATTTTTGTTAATTATACGTTTTGTCAGTACGTAAAATGATATAATAATTCTGCAATTAAAAAAGGAGATAGAAATATGCAAAAAGAAAACTTAATTACATTGAGGAAATCCGGCTTCACTCTTGCAGAGGTTTTGATTACAATAACGATTATAGGGATAGTTGCGG
>ERZ842401.7223-NODE-7223-length-11473-cov-3.845857_pt1 | contig 11473 bp, 7 predicted proteins | sample MGYA00521270_ERZ842401 | MGnify/ENA primary metagenome ERZ842401 (study PRJEB31892, sample SAMEA3878208) | bioreactor metagenome | biome: Moose rumen | place: Sweden | collected 2011-10 | study: EMG produced TPA metagenomics assembly of the PRJEB12797 data set... | reverse complement strand
CTGAGATTCTCGGTGTTGACCTTCAAAGGATCGTTCTTGCCCTTCACCAGGTTCACCGCAGCTATCCTGCACAGGGTGTCGATCCTCTTCTTCAGTCCGCGTACTCCCGTCTCCATGGTGTAATCGGATATTATCGACTCCAATGCGGAATCCTCTATCTCCAGATCATCCTTGGATATGCCCATGGACTCCATCGCCTTGGGGATTAGATGCTTCTGTGCGATGTTCTTCTTGTCCGTCGGGGTGTATCCGGGGAAGTGTATGACCTCCATACGGTTCAGCAGGGGTTCTGGGATGGTCTCGATCGTGTTCGCCGTACAGATGAACATGACCTTCGAGAGATCATACGGGACGTTCATGTAATGATCTGTGAATGTACCGTTCTGCTCCGGATCCAACACCTCCAGCAATGCGCTCGCCGGATCGCCGTTGTACGACACCGACAATTTGTCCACCTCGTCCAGAACCATGACCGGATTGGATGAACCGCTCTTCTGGATACCGTCCATTATACGGCCGGGCATGGCACCGATGTATGTTCTGCGGTGTCCCCTGATGTCCGCCTCGTCACGCACACCGCCGAGACTGACCCTGACATACTTCCTGTTCAGCGCTTTGGCGATGGACTGTCCGATACTGGTCTTACCGGTACCGGGTGCTCCGACGAACAGCAGGATGGTACCGTACTGCTTCCTGTTCAAGTTCATAACCGCGATCTGCTGTATGATGCGGTCCTTGATCTTCTTCAGTCCGAAGTGCTCCTCGTCGAGTACCCTCTCGGCCTCCTCCAGATCTATCTCCTCGGCCTCGTCGCTCTTCCACGAGAGGCTGGTCAGGAAATCGATGTAATCATAGAGCGTACCGTACTCGTGGCCGTTCTGTCCGTCCTGCTTCATACGGTTGAGGGCCTTCATCGCCTCCTTGTAGGCGGTCTCGTTCATTCCGGACTCCTCGATCCTCTTCTCCAGCTGACCGATCTCCGACATGCCGTCGGGATTCAGTTCATCGAGCTGTTTCTGGAGGAACTCCATCTGGTGCCTAATGGCGGATTCCCTCACGGCCTTCTGGTTCTTGCTGTTCTGATCCAGACGCGATTGGATGTTCAGCTCCGAGATCTCCACCATCTCCATAACAAGTTGTTCCATCCTCTCGGAACGCTCCTTCTCGCTGTCTATGGCGAGCACCTCGTAACGTTCCGCGTTGTTGATGTTCATACCGATGGATGATGCCGCGGTGAGTTTCTCGATGCTGTCCAGCTTGTCGACGTAGTTCTTCCACCAATCCGGTGCATTGGATTTAGCCATCATCTTGGTGATGGCAGCCTTCATCCTGATGAACCGTTCATGCCTCTCGTCGTCAGAAAGATCGTGTTCGCTCTCACGGTCCGAGTAAGTGACCGCGAGTCCGTCACCTTCGTATGAGATGACATCGATGTTCACACGCCTATCGGTGGCCACAGCCACATAACCCTGTATATCGGACTCAATGATGGTGCCTGTCACACCAATAGGATAGAACCTCTCCTCCAGTGACTTGCTACCGAGGTCCGAGCCCTTGGCACAGATAAGTACCACCCTTGCCTCAATCTCGAGCTCGGATGCAGGATCCTCAATGCTGCTGATCGGGACGTATGTGAGTGCGTTCGGTAATACCAGATAGTTGTACAGCGGGATTACTCTCATGGAACTCTCCTTAATTTGGGGTTGAACACTTGAATTGTTCTTCTATAAAAAAGTTTTTGATGAGTACTTAGGAATGGCCGAAGATTGGTGATAGAATTACTACCAATCGACCACAGGATGAGTTAGTAAAGAAACTATGACCGTATAATTTAATAGAATCAAACTACTGTCTTTATCGGATTATATATCCAAGTGATAAAATGGAGTCAAAGCAAGTCACCACGATCGTTGTCGCGGTAATTCTTGTCGCCGTTGCTTTCGCTGGAGGATTCTTTATCGGAAACAACAACAGCTCCTCCTCCAGCGAGGGGGACAGCGACGAGGTCATCGCAACGATCTCAACATATACATCCGGAAGCGGATATGTAACACAGAACTTCACCGCCATCCCTGAGCGTGTTGCCTGCGGATGCTCTACTTTTCTGAATATCATGCTCTACTTCGGTCTTGAAGACAAGATCGTTGGATTGTTCTATGATGAGGAGGAAGTAGCGGACGAGTATAAGGCCGCCTACGACAAAGTCGTGAAGAGGATCGGAGAGGACCATGTGTTCGTCGGAAACTCTGATTGTGCAACCGTAACAAGCTGGGAACCTGACCTCATCGTCGGATGGTCCTCCGGATTCAAAGAGGGTTCCATCGGAACAGCAGCCTACTGGAACGACCTGGACTGCAACATCTGGGCACTCGAGTCCATGAACGGCGCGATGGATATCGAATCCATGATCTATGACTACGTCAACCTCGGCCACATCTTCGGAATCGAGGATAAGACCGATCAGTTCCTTAAGACCTTCATCAACAAGCTCGGTGATGTCAAGGGTGCTCTTTCCACCAGCACTGTCAACGTCGCCCTCTATGATTCTCTCGGAAGCACCGACCTCTCCAAGGGACTTTGGATGTACGGAACCGAAACCTTCGCTGGAGACATCCTTGACTACGTCGGCGTCACCAACGTATTCCCTGACGGAGGAAAAATTCAGCTGGCTTCCGTTATCGACAGGGCCGATACCATCGACCTCCTCTACTTTATCTGCTACGGCGGATGCGATCATGACACCAACTACGCAGCATGGACATCCGATCCCAACCTCGCACTCTGTCCCGCGATCGTCGAGGAGAACTACAACGATATGTGGCTGAGCCTTGCATACGGCGGAGACCCTGCCGTCCTGAAGATGCTGGACAACATCTACGAAATGTTCGGATGATGTCACCTTCATAACACAAACTCTTTACAAAACCCCTTAACCCTCGATGGTAGGTACTATGAATAAACTAGGCAACATATCCACAGCTTGGCTGACGATCATACTGGTAGTGATCATGCTGATCATTCTGATCTTCAGTTCCTTCATCGGTGTTGTCGAGATCCCGTTCGAGACCGTCCTCCGGATATGGGGGAACCAACTGTTCGGGATCGGCGATATATCGGATATCAGACCCGCAACCGTTGCCATAGTATGGCAGCTGTATGCCCCAAGAGCCATAATGGGAGTTCTGGTGGGCGCATCACTCGCTCTTGTGGGTGTGGTGATGCAGGCAATGGTGCAGAACCCACTGGCGGACCCATACATTCTGGGAATATCCTCAGGAGCATCGTTAGGAGCTACATTTGCCATTCTGATGGGTGCTACGATCCTTGCAGGATCGTTCATGAGCGGTTGGGGGGTTGAGATCTTCGCCTTCATCGGTGCAATACTCTCTTCCGTCTTCGTGTTCACCCTTTCATCATTCGGAGGCAGGATGACCGCGACCAAGCTCGTCCTCTCCGGAGTTATAATATCATCTATATGCAGCGCGTTCTCGAACCTGATCGTATATCTGGTCCCGGACGCTGCAGGAATCAGGAGTATCACGTTCTGGCTGATGGGTTCTCTCAGCGTCCAAGGATTCGAGAGCGTGTGGATGGTCGGATTGCCGCTACTAATCTGTCTGATCTTCTTCTCTACCCAATTACGTTCACTCAACGCGATGATGCTGGGTGATGATACCGCCACCACCCTGGGTGTGAATCTCTCGTCGCTGAGGAGGATTTACATCGTGCTGACCTCCCTCCTGATAGCATTCGTCGTGTGCAAGTGCGGAGTCATCGGATTCGTCGGACTCATCACACCCCATGTCGGCAGAGCATTGGTCGGGACAAACCATTGGAAGCTTGTCCCTGTTTCCATCCTCTTGGGTGCCATATTCATGCTGGTGGCCGATATCGTGGCCAGATCGTTCACCGCCGCCGAGATTCCCATCGGAATCATCACGGCGATATGCGGTGCACCGGTGTTCGCATACATCATGATCAAGAAATCCTACAGCTTCGGGGGTTCAAACTGATGGACATAAATGTGAACGGCGTTAGCGTATCCGTTCCTCAGAAGCGCATAGTCAATACGGCATCGATTTATGTCAATGAAGGGGAGTTCGTAGGCCTCATCGGTCCGAACGGAAGCGGTAAATCCACCCTTCTAAAGGCCATCTACAGGACCATGAAGAAGGATACCGGGACCATCATGTTGGGTGGGGACGAAATAGATTCACTATCCCTCAAGGAGAGCGCATTGCGCGAAGCCGTGGTCACACAGCACAACTACTACAACTTCGACTTCAAGGTCGATGAGGTTGTGGCCATGGGAAGGACGCCCCACAAATCATCCATGGAGATGGATAATGCCGAAGACAGGCAGATAGTCAAGGAATCTCTTGAAAAGGTAGATATGTGGGAATTCAGGGACCGCGTGTTCTCTTCTCTCTCCGGAGGAGAACAGCAGCGTATTATCCTGGCAAGAGCCCTCTGTCAGCGTACTCCTTGTCTGATACTTGATGAACCCACCAACCATCTGGACATTAAATATCAGCTGGAAGTGCTGGATATCGTCAAGGATTCTGGATGCACATGCCTGTGCGCACTTCATGACATGAACATCGCCGCACAGTACTGTGACAGGCTCTATGTCCTGAAGGATGGGGGGATCATCGTGTCCGGTACCCCTGAGGAGGTTATCACCGAAGAGAACATCGAGGAGATCTACGGCGTCAAGTCCACTGTGGAGGTAAACAAGATCACCGGGCTCATCAATGTTGTGTACCATCCCAGACATGTGCGCTCCAGGTCGAAAGCTAACGAAAACATCGATTGAAAGGATCCCATTGGCCTGCGCAAGCGGGCCTTTGGACCAACTTTAACTGTAGATATTCTCGTATCAGAACGGCTTGGAGTCTTCGATATATGTATTTCGATCTTAATGAGAAATAACTGATAAAAGATGCTCAGAATACTCAGAAAGCTGTGAATCTGCTGGAAACCAGACGATATCTTTATTTAAGCGGATAAGATAGCCCGAATTACCACATGGCCGGGATAGGGTAGCTTGGTTATCCTAGGGGACTGTGGATCCCTTGACTCGGGTTCAAATCTCGGTCCCGGCCCCTATTATGTTTTAGATTCATGGTGATGGTATGTCCTGGGAAGGTAAACTCAACAAGATCGACGACAACAGATGGGAGATCCCGATGGACGAGAAGCTCGGGATGAGAACCAACGCCGTCATCTATGCGAGCGAGGACATGCTCTCGCAGATACGCTCCGACAACGCTCCCATGCAGGCGGCCAACGTGGCCTGCCTCCCGGGTATCGTCGGAAGCTCCATGGCCATGCCGGACATCCACTGGGGATACGGATTCCCCATAGGTGGCGTGGCAGCGGTGGACAGTAACGAGGGTTCCATCTCCCCCGGAGGTATCGGATTCGATATCAACTGCGGTGTGCGTCTCATAAAGACCGACCTCACTTTGGAGGACCTCGGTGACAAGAAGAACGCTCTCATAGACGAACTCTACAGCAACGTCCCTTCCGGACTCGGTTCCAAGGGACTCACCAAGGTCGGGTACAAGGAACTCGACGATATCCTTGCCGTCGGCTCCGAATGGGCCGTGGAGAACGGATATGGTTGGGAGAAGGATCTCGAGGTCACCGAAGAGTACGGCCACATGCAGGATGCCGACATCACCAAGGTGAGCGACAAGGCCAGGAAGAGAGGCCTCCCGCAGCTAGGATCGCTCGGTTCCGGTAACCATTTCTTGGAGGTCGACCTCGTTGAGAACGTCTTCGATGAGAGGACCGCCAAGGTATACGGTCTCAAGCAGGGCACCCTCGCAATCACCGTACACTGCGGTTCCAGGGGATGCGGCCACCAGATCGCCACGGATTACCTTCAGGAGATGGAGCGCTACATCAAGCAGAACTCCGTCGACCTCCCCGACAGACAGCTCGCCTGCGCCCCGTTGGATTCCAAGCTCGGAGAGGACTATTACGCCGCCATGTGCTGCGGTGCGAACTACGCTTGGGCCAACAGGCAGATGATCACCCACTGGGCCAGGGAATCGTTCGAGAAGATCCTCGGACGCTCCGCCGAGGACATGGAGATGGATGTCGTCTACGACGTCGCACACAACATCGCCAAGAAGGAGAGGCACGACATAGACAGGCACCATGAGGACGTATTGGTCCACAGGAAAGGAGCCACCCGTGCCTTCGCACCCGGAAGATCCGAGATAACGCTGCGCTACAGGAATGTAGGACAGCCGGTCATCATCCCAGGCAACATGAAGGTGGGTACGTACGTCCTTGCGGGAAGGAAAGGATCCATGGAACAGACGTTCGGTTCCACTTGCCACGGTGCAGGGAGGCAGATGTCCAGGAAGGAGGCCATGAAGAGCCTCACCATGGACGGCGTCATGCAGCAGATGACATCCAGCGACATCTATCTGAGGAACGCCTCCACGGAAGGTGTCCTTGAGGAGGCCCCCGATGCATACAAGAACGTGGATCAGGTCATCGAAGTGGTCTGCAACGCGGGACTCACCGAGAAGGTCGCAAAACTGACGCCCATCGGCGTGATCAAAGGCTGAGCACCTTTCTAGAAGCTCTCTCCACCTGCTCCCTGAACGGCTCCGGTGCGGAGATGAGTATGGCCCAGCTGTAAGGATCCCTCGCCTGCAGGGACCTCGCTATGGGCGAATATCTCGACAGCGAACGCACCTTGCCCTCGTCATCTATTATGGAGACATCGGTCTTCCCGATGTTCATCGCTGACTGCAGATTGGATTTGGATGTCGTCTCTACACCTACATGGAACACATCCACTCCGGCCTGGTCCGCTATCTCCTGCTCCAGACGCTCCGTTCCCTCCTTCGAGGTGAACTCGATCAGCTTGGATGCGATGTCCTCTGTCATATCCGAACTGTATACGGCGAACGCCTTCTTGTTGATGTCACGGTTAAGTATGCGCCTGATGCAGTTGGAGCTCTTTCCCCCTGAATCCACTACCTTCTGAATCAAATCGGAATCCGTCCAGAGATAGATATCCGACAGATCCTGTCCGCATTCTGATACGGCCTTCGTAAGCATCTTCTGCGCGATACGAGTGGTCTCGTGAAAGTACACCGAGGTGTACATCAGTGAACGCGACACCATCAATCCCTCTGCTGCCGTGGTCCCTCCCCTGCGGAGGACTATCCTGTCGTTATGGACCATCATCGTGTTGATGAGTCTGTCGCAGTCTATGCTGCCGTGCGATATCCCCGTGTAGTAGGAATCCCTCATCAGGTAGTCCATCTGATCGGCATCGACGGGACCGTGGATGATCTGATGCGCATAATCCTTCGATGGGAAGTATTCGTGCTTGCCGAGGAACGAATCCAGATTGTCAGTGTTGGACACGGGGTTCGCGATGAGGTCGCATACCTCGTCCGCATCGATACCGTATCTAGCTATCTCCTCCCCTATTGGCCTTATGCCGTCGAAAAGGTCATCGTCGATGACACGATGGTTCCTCACCTTGCCTGTGATCAGCGAACGGGCAAGTTCCATGTGGTCCTGTCCCGTGACATCCTCCATGATGGATTCCAATGAATGCGAGAAGGGAGGATGGCATATGTCATGCAGCAATCCGGCCATCCTGACCGTGTCCGAATCGTCCTTGTCCAACCCGATGGCCTGCGCCATGCGGCCTGCCAGATGGTACGCCCCCAGGCAGTGTTCGAAACGGGTGTGGTTGGCACCGGGGAATACAAGGTAACCCAACCCTAGCTGCTTGATGGCTCTGAGCCTCTGCATCTCGGAGCGGTCCATGGTGTCCAGGAAGATCCCGTCGATGATTATGTTCCCATGAACCGGGTCCTGGATCACCTTGGCGCTGTTCATATCATTCCCCGGTCTTCCAGAGCTTGTCGCCTACGTAGTGTATCGTCTTGATGGCCTTTCCGCCGGCCTTGTTCTTCAGTTCCGCTCCGGATCTAAGGGCCTTTCCGATCGCCAGAGGCGCACCGTTCTTCACGTCCTTGATCCATACCAGGTCGCCCTCTGCGATGGATTCGTCGGCATCAGTGATACCGGGACCCATAACATCCGCACCATTGGTCACGAAAGGCACAGCACCCATATCTACGGTCACCGATCTGGCGGTCGGTCTGTACTTCAGAAGGCCCCTGATGGTCAGGAACGGTTTCTCCTCGTAGACCAGACCCAATATGTCCTGGCCCACGAATATAACGTTGAAATCGGAGCTCTCGGCCATATCGACCGCATCACGCTCATCAAAAACGGGAACCCCGAAAATGTCCTGGAGATTCTTGGACAGCGCCTTGATCTCCTTCTCTCTCATCCTCTTTCTCTTCCTGATCATTATGTCGGACATCAGATTCTGTATAGACTTCCAGATAAAGATATGTTCGCACCGAAATGGTGCATTTTTCTGAAATACCCCCGTATCCCTAGACCTTAGAAAATCGGCGACAGCTTATTTACTTGGTCAAATAGTATCGTTCTGGACGGGAAAGGAAGTCCGGTGCGCAAGGACTTCCTAAAGATGTTCTTGTGCGGACTTCCGACACGTACCTATCTTCAGGAGGTGATAATATAGCCGAGAGAAGCAAGGACGAGAAGGTATGTCTTTCACGGATTATTCTTCTCGTCCTCACAGCAGTTCGGTTAGCAATCGAATTGCTGAATCTCATCGACTGATGACTTCTATGTCATCATATGAAATCCAGTCCATCGTGAGATGGGCATGGTCCTATGAACGCCTGTCCGATCGCTGTCCAAGCGTATTACCGAGTTCAAGATTTTAAAAGCTTTTAACAGAGGTCATCGGCCATCGACATCACCCATGGGCCTTCGATCCTGAAGAATGGGTTGGTAAATCCGATGGGGGCCGGGGATGGATAGGATAGATGGATGGATAGAATCCGACCCCCATCTGGAGGATTTGTGCTTTTGGGGATGCACTTCTTCTCCTCTGATACTCCTACCCACCTTGGAGTATTTAAAGCTCCAATTGGGGGGTGACCGAAAGTGGAGACCGAAAACAGAATGTCTGGCTAGCTCCGAAAGTGGCCGAAAGTGGAACCTCGAAGACAACTGCAATAGTCCCAGCGATATGGCTCTGGGCCCTCATAACTCGTGTATAACAAAACGATTGAAAACAGGGGAGATCCCCCTGTGTTTGCTCACTCCTTGGGAGTGATTCCTATGGTGATCATCTTACCGGTGACGTCCCATTCCTTGACCTCTGCACCCTTCGGTTCGGATGTGAAAACAAGGTTCTGGGCCCTTACCTCGTTGGCGATGTGATCCTTCCAAGTATCGAAGAGCCCTACAAGGCGGTCCTCGGCGCAGACCTCCACGTCGACATACTGCTCGACCTTGAGCTTCATGTCCTTACGCATCTGCTGGATACGCCTGATGAGCTCCCTTGCATATCCCTCTGCCTCGATCTCGGGCGTGACGTTGAAGTCGATGAACACCGTACCCTCGTCGAATGCCACGGGCTCGATGTCGTTCTCCACCGAGGGGATCTCGTCCTTTCCGAGGTACTGGACCTTCTTGATGTTGCCCTGCTGTGCGAGCACATCGTCGAACATCTTGACGGCCTTGTTCACATCGGCATCGTTCCCGCGCACGAACACCTGCAGGAGAGGCCATCTGAGCTTTGAGCCCATCTTGGCCCTCTCGGCCGCGATGATGTCCACGATGTTCCTCACGAGGGACATGCTGTGCTCGATTCCGTCATCGATGAGCTTCTCGTCGCAGACGGGCCAGTCCTCCATGTGGATACTGAGCTTCTTGCCGCCCATGTGCTGGTAGACCTCCTCTGCGATGTGGGGCGCAATGGGCGCCAGCACCAGAGCGGTCTTCATGATTGCATAGTACAGGGTGAAGTACGTGGCGTTCTTGTCGGCCTCCGCATCGGCCCCTTCCGACCATGACCTGTCCCTTACGAGGCACACATACCATCTGGAAAGGTCCTCAAGGATGTAGTCCTCGAGCTCGCGGGCCACAAGGTGCAGCTCCCTGCTCTCCAGATACTTGGTTACGGTCCTGACGATCTTCTCGGTCCTGGAGATCATCCAGCGGTCCTCGTCCCTGAGATGGGGTGCGATGGACTCCATCGTGAACTTGTCGGGATCGTAGTTGTCCAGAATCATGTAGGTGGATGCGAAGTTGACGACGTTCCAGTACGTGTTCAGGACCTTCCTTGCATTCCTGGGTCCGTCCTTCTGGAAGGCCGTGTCCTCCCAGGGGGCGTTGCTCTTGATCATGTAGTATCTCAGCGAATCCGCTCCGACCTGGTCGATGATCTCAAGGGGCTCGATTACGTTGCCGAGCGACTTGGACATCTTCTGTCCTTTGGGATCCAACACCCATCCGTGCATCATGACCTCGTCGTAGGGTGCACGGTCGAAGGATATCACTCCTGCTCCCAGCTGGGAATAGAACCAACCTCTTGTCTGGTCATGGGCCTCGACGATGAAGTCCCCGGGCCACCACTTCTCGAACTCCTCCTTGTGGTGAGGGTATCCGAGGGATGCCCATGCAGCGACTCCGGAGTCGAACCATACGTCGAGGACGTCGGGTACCCTGTGCATGGTCTTGCCGCACTTGGGGCATTTGAACGTGACGCCGTCGATCCAGGGCCTGTGGGTATCCATTCCGTCAGTGTATCCCTCCCCGGCCTTCAGCTCCTCGTACTGGCCGACGACCTTCTTCTCTCCGCACTCGCACTCCCATACGGGCATGGGGATTCCCCAGTACCTCTGACGGGAGATGCACCAGTCCCTGGCGCCTTCGACCCAGTTCTTCTCCCTGGTGCTTCCGGCCCAGTCGGGAACCCATTTGGCACGGTCGATCTCCGAGAGCATCTCGTCCTTGACCTTGGGGACCTCCACGAACCACTGGCGGGTGTTCCTGTAGATGATGGGGGACTTGCACCTCCAGCAGTGCCCGTACCTGTGCTTGATCTTTGTCGTGTTGTAGACGGCGCCCTTGGACTCGGCGAGCATCCTGATGATGTCCTCGTTGACGGTCTTGACCTTCTTCCCGGCCAGCGGGGGGAACTACTCGGTGTACCTCCCGTTCTCGGCCACGGGGCAGAAGGGCTCCATCCCGTACCTCTTACCGGTCTCGTAGTCGTCGGGACCGTGGCCGGGCGCGGTGTGGACCAGCCCGGTGTTGTCGGCCTCCACGTAATCCGCGTTGACCACCTTGAACGTCCAGCCGTTCCTCTTGACGGCGTCCAGCTCGAACGGCGGTATGTACTCGAGCCCCTCGAGCTCCTTCCCTTTCATAGTGGAGAGGATCTCGAACCTGTCGTACCCTCCGGCCTTCATGACGTACTCCGCCTGGGAGGCCATCACTATGACGACCTCGGAGCCCTTCTCGCCGCTCATCCTCACCCTCGCGTAGTCGAAGTCGGGGTGGGCCGCGACGGCCATGTTGGACGGGAGGGTCCAGGGGG
>ERZ842401.7222-NODE-7222-length-11474-cov-3.844908_pt1 | contig 11474 bp, 8 predicted proteins | sample MGYA00521270_ERZ842401 | MGnify/ENA primary metagenome ERZ842401 (study PRJEB31892, sample SAMEA3878208) | bioreactor metagenome | biome: Moose rumen | place: Sweden | collected 2011-10 | study: EMG produced TPA metagenomics assembly of the PRJEB12797 data set... | reverse complement strand
TACTAACACTTGGAATAATTAATGATAATAATAATGTAAATGCCATTATTATTCCTAATAATTTCTTATTAAAATCTTTCATATAATTCTCCTCTCTATATTACCTCTTAAAAAGATTATATCATAATATTTTATTTTTAAAATACTATTTTGTCACATTTTACACTTTTATTTAAAAAACTTATTTACAATGCAGCAACATATACAAGTTCGGGCAGAATTGATATTGGCGTAAACATACATCAAAAACTTGAATTTTTTGTTAACGACACTGGTATTGGTATTCCTGACGATAAACTTGAGGTTATTTTTGAAAAATTTCGACAAGCAGACGAAGGAGCCACACGTCAATATGGTGGAAATGGTCTCGGACTAAGCATCGCCAGCGAACTTGTTGCCCGTATGGGTGGTAGCATTACAGTTTTGTCAAAAACTGGGCAAGGGTCTAAGTTTGTTTTTACTATTCCTTACGAAAAAGCTAATTTATAAAATATTATGAATTTTTTACTAAAAAATATAATAGTTTTATTAATGGTTTTACCATTGACAATCAAATCATACGCAGTTAGTACAGATTCCTCTCATTCTGAGATGGTTAGGTTAGAAAACAAAATTTTAGAATGGTTGGAAAACAGTCCTAACATGGCTTACGAACAAGCAATCAATTTAAAACAAATTGCCGAAAAGAATAATGATTCTCTCTTTTTAGCCAAATCTTATCTATATATGGGTAAGTATTTTTATTATAACGGCATTTTTCATAAAGCATTGGAGCAACAGACAAAGGCTTATGAAATATTTTTTAAAATTGTTGATATGCAAAACTCGGTTTTAGCGTTAAACGACATTGCCAAAACTTACTACGCACAAGATTTTTACGATATGGCCGATGAATATTGTTTCATGGCAAAAGATATTGCACAGAGTTATGATTTTCCAGTCCAATTGGCTGATTCTTATAAAACTATGGGCATAATAAAACTAAAATTAGATGAAAAAAGTGCTTTAAAATCGTTGCTCGTTGCAAAAAATATTATAGATTCGCTTGAAATAAAAGAACTTGAAATTGAAAATAACATTTATCTTGGGCTTGCATACTCCTATAATGGCAATCAAACACTTGCAGAAGATTTGTTGAAAAATAATATTGAAAATATTAATACAGATGAGAAACCTTATCTTGCAGCAAAAAATTATTGTGCGTTGGCCGAAACTTCATGTTCCGCTGGTAATCCTTTAAAGGGCGTTTCGTATTACAATAAAGCTTTGGAAGTGTGCATAAATTACGATTTACGTAAACTTGCTGCTGAAGTACTTTGTAAAATAGCAAATCTACAACTTGCAGCCGACAATGTAGATGCATCGTTGAGCAATGCAGTTAAAGCATTAGAAATAAGTCGCTTATTAAAAGTAAATTCTGGAGTTGACGAATTGGAAATAAAGCACGACGCTTGCAAAACTATATATATGGTTTACGATAAACTTAAGGATACGGAAAAAAAATTATTTTACGCCAACAGACTATCGCAAATTGCAGATAGTATGCTTATTAAAAATAAAGATGAACAATTTGAAATTTACCAAATTAATACAGAAGCACAAAAGAAAAAACGTGAAATTGAACTTTTAACGGCAAATAGGCGTATTGCACAACTTGAAAAAACGCAAAATATTGTTATAAAATCTATGATTTTTGCTATAATAGTAGCAATTGTATCCGTGATTTTTGCAATCATTTTTTTCAAACGCAATAAAAAATATAATACTGATATTCAAAAACTTAATTCTATTAATAAAAAGAATCTGAAAGAATTGCAAGATAGGCGTATAACAGAATCTGAACTTCGCGCTAATGAGGAAAAATACCACAATATTTTTAAAGAAATACCTATGGCTGTTATACAATTTGACGATTTGCATAATATTATCACTGTTAACGACAAAGCTGTTCAAATTTTTGGTAACATAACTACCAACCTTGTAGGGAAAAAAATTGAAACTATAATTCCTTCGCATATATTCAAAGGATTTGAAACTACTGGAGAAAAATATCATGCAAATCGTCATGAATTTGAAATCAATAGCAATTCTGGCAACAAATCTTTTATGGCAATTTTTAAGTCATACAATTATTCAGTATCGCAAGAAATGGTTAAAGGCGGAATAATGGTGGTAGAAGATATTACCGAGGCCAAAAACGTAGAACGAGAAAATTTTTCGCAGTCTCAAGGTGGTTTGCTTGGTTTGTTGCCCGGTGCTTTTTTGTTGCTTGACCAACAAAACATCTGCAAATACGTGCAAATTCCAGGTCAACCCGATGCTTTGCAGAGATATTCGGGAGTAAATATAACCGAGGTTTTGGTTGGAGCAGACGCTGATAAACTTAAAAACATTATATCATCCGTAAAAGAAACAGGTTCATCTAAAATTTTGGAATATATGTTGGATGATAATTATTACGAAGCGCATGTTATTCCTGCAGGACACGGAGTTTTGGTGGCTGTAAAAGATATTACAACATATAAGAAGTCTGAGGCAGAACTAATTGCAGCAAAAAATACTGCCGAAAATGATAGTAAAGCTAAAACTGAGTTTCTTATGTCAATAACAGGTGAAATAAAGCGTCCGTTGGAGAAAATAAAGGAAAAACTCGACTCCAATGCGCCTATTGATGAACAAGAAATGACAAAATCTGTTTCTGAAATATTAACCACAGTAACCGATTTTATGAAACTAACCAAGGTTGAAGCCGAAAAACGTCATCAAACGGTTACTTATGCCAATCCAGTAAAAATAGTACAAGAGATTTATAAAATATTTGAGCCGCGTGCAGAACAGAAAAATTTGTATTATAAATTAGAAATAGATCCATCAATCCCAGAAAACATTGAAATAGATACAGTTAGGCTTCGTCAAGTATTGTTTAATATTATAAGTAATGCAATAAAGTTTACCAACAAAGGTGGTGTAGATATAAAGATTGCCAAAAATATAGTGGGTCAAAACCATACAAATCTTATATTTACAATTGCCGACACAGGAATAGGTATGACAAAAGATGAACTTGAAAAAGTTTTTCAAGATACCACACCAACTGATGGAAAACTCAACCAAAACGCTGGAAAAAACCTAATAAATTCCAAAAGACTTGTTGATGCTATGAATGGGACAATGTTTGTAAACACACGACTCAACGAAGGTACGTTGTTTACAATAACATTTTCAAATGTTAAGATAGCAGAAAATGCACCCAAAAATTCAGAATCCATAGATAACAAAGAAAAAATTGTACAGCAGGCAAACATAAAACCAAGCAAGGAACTACGATTATATGCCGAAGAATTAAATACAGAAATTATTCCTCAATATAGGATGCTGAAAAAAAAGGCGTCATTTAAAAGTTTTTATGAATTGGCAAACAAATTTATTGAAATTTCCAAACGACATAAAGTTGAATCTGCAATAAAAACAGGAACTCAATTTATTGTTTATCTAAAAAATTATGACATAACCAATATAAATATAACATTGAGAGAATTAGAACAATATATTACAAATATTTTACAAGATACCACTGATTAAATTATATAATACATTACAAAAAAAATATTTTTTTATATTCATTTTTTGTAAATGTGTAAAATTTATATTGGAAGATAAAATTTTATCCCACCAAAAGTAGATTTTCTGATTTGCAAATTTCGTTTTATAATAAAGGGGAGATCTAAAAATTAGATTTTTCAAGGCGTATGAAATCGAAAAAGCGCAGGTTACTGGTTGTAAATGAGCATTTTGAGATTGAAATACAACGCAGAAAAAGCAGTTTTTAGAACCCCCGTAAAGTTTGCATTTTTTTTGTCATAACAAATTATTCGCAGATTTGGTGAAATATCAATTACGAGGTAGTTTTTATCAAATATTTTCGAGCCATTTTTATAGATTTTTTTATTTAATGTAAAACTAAATTATAAAAAAGGGAAATCCAAAAAGACTTCCCTTAACATCTATATGTAGCCAAATCTTATTTATTTTATACCAAAAGCATAGTATCCAGCCTTTCCATTGGGATATTGTCCCTCGATATATACGCCACCGCGCGATGCGTTTATTGCTTGTTCTATATCAGAAATTTTCGATATTTTTTGACCATTAATTTCTGTTATAATAAAATCTTCGCCAATACCAGCACGCATAAATTTTCCTGATTTTACCGATTTAACTTGTACACCATTTTTAAGTCCATATTTTTTTAAATCTGACGCTTGAAGCTCTTCAAACGATGCACCAAGCATCTCAAGCATTTCACGGCTCTTTGCCGATGATTCTGCTACTTTATTGTCGGAAAAAGTAATTTCAACTGTATTTTCCTTACCATTGCGAACATATCCGAGTTGTGTTTTATCGCCAGGACGAAATCTAGCTATAGCCTCTTGAAGTTCTGCAATGGTATTGGTATTTTTGCCACCAATAGATAAAATTATGTCGCCATCTTTAAGTCCTGCATTATCGGCAGCACCACCTTCCATTACATCTTGAACATGAATACCCCTAATTTTATCAAGATTATTTTGCTTAGCTTCGTCAGCCGTAACGTCAGTGATGTGTATTCCCAACAAAGCGCGTTGTACTGTGCCATATTCCATGAGGTCGGCAATTACTTTTTGTACAATGCTCACTGGCACTGCAAATGCATAACCAGCAAAATTACCTGTTTGAGAAGCAATAGCAGTATTTATGCCAACAAGTTGTCCAGCTTTGTTGATAAGTGCACCACCAGAATTACCAGGATTCACAGCAGCATCGGTTTGAATAAACGATTCAATAGCTCCCGACTGATGGTCAAGAATATTGATATTACGCGCTTTTGCACTTACAATGCCAGCGGTAACTGTTGATGTAAGGTTAAATGGGTTTCCTATTGCTATTACCCACTCCCCTATTTTAAGGTTGTCGCTATTTCCAAATGGAATAACCGTTAGGTTGTCGGCATCTATTTTTAGCAATGCGAGGTCGGTTTGAGGGTCGCGACCAATAAGTTTTGCATCATAACTACGTCTATCGTTAAGAACAACTTCTATTGATGTTGAGTTTTCTACCACATGATTATTGGTAACAATGTATCCGTCTTTGCTGATAATTACCCCCGAACCAGAAGCTTGCGCTGGCTGAACTTGTTGCTGCGGCATACCAAAGAAAAATTGGTAAAATGGGTTGTCGTATTCTGTTTCTTGAATATACTTGGTTTTTACGTGTACCACACCATCAATTGCACCTTCAGCAGCTGTTGTAAAATCGGTATCTTCTGCACCAGCAAAACGCACGGTAGAATAAGATGTAGGATTAGAAACAGAAGTTTCTTTAACAACCACTGTTTTTTCGTTGTTGATAGTCTTTGCAGCTATTGTGTAACCAGCGGCAGCCCCTGTAAGTCCCAAGGCAAAAACAATTGCCGCATTTTTTAAGTTAATATTCGTTTTCATTTTCTGCATCTTTAAATTAACAGTTTATATGTTTTTGTTTTGTTGATGCAAATATAAAAGCGTTTTTTTTATAATGCAAGTATGCTTAACAAGGCTTAACATTATTTGCATGTTTTTTAACTTTAAAGATGAAAAACCAAGGGTTTTTGCATAAAAAATAAAACTAACTTATTCTTTTTCAACAAATTAATATTTATTAAGGTTTCGGGTATTTTTAAGATTTTTTTGTTAAAATTTATAGGGGAGTTCTAAAAATTAGATTTTTCAAAGCGTATGAAATAGAAAAAGTGCAGTTTACTGATTGTAAATGAGCATTTTGAGATAGAAATACAACGCAGAAAAAAGCAATTTTTAGAACCCCCGTTATATATAAACACCCAAAAACAAATGTTTCATTACCCTGCAATAGTTCCACTACCAATAAGTTCATCACCATCATACCAAGCGGCAAATTGCCCTGCTGTTATACTTTTTTGCGGAACGTCAAATTTTATGTACAATCCTTCTGATTTCTTAAAAAGTATAGCGTCTTGCATGGGTTGACGATAACGAATCCTTACCTTGCATCGTTTTGATTGGTCATTTTCAAGGGCAAGGTCAGGACGTACATGATGTATTTCATCGTTAGAAATAAATAAAGCTTTACGATACAATCCAGGATGATTTTCTCCCTCACCAACATACACAACATTTTTTTCTACATCGGTTGCAACAACAAAAAGTGGCAATTTGTGTCCACCTATGTTAAGACCTTTACGTTGTCCTATGGTATAATATTGAGCTCCAATATGCCTACCAATAATAAACCCATCGTCGGGCGTGTAAACATATGGTTTAGAAAGCGCAACAAGGTCATCTGGATTATCGTTTCTAAGACGATAAACAAAAGCATCATCGGTTAGTTGAACAATATCACCATCTTTAGCTTTGAGTTTTTGTTGTAAAAATACTGGCAAATCCACTTTACCAACAAAACAAATTCCTTGGCTGTCTTTACGTTCAGCACAGGCGAGATTAGCTTGAGCTGCAATGCGTCTAACCTCTGGTTTTATAATATCTCCAATTGGGAAAAGCACATTTTTTAACTGCTCTTGGCTCATTTGACACAAGAAATAACTTTGGTCTTTGTTAGGATCAGAACCAGCAAGCAATCGAGAATAAGTTTTACCATCCTCTCCTACAATCTCTTGCCTACGACAATAATGCCCCGTGGCAACAAAATCGGCTCCTAATTCTTGTGCATGACGATTAAAAATTTCAAATTTTATTTCCCTATTGCACATTACATCTGGATTAGGCGTGCGACCATGTTCATATTCATTAAACATATAATTTACCACATGCTCCATGTAACGGGCACTACTATCAACAATGTGCAAAGGTATTCCTATTTGTTTTGCCACCATTTGCGCCATTATTTGGTCTTCTTCCCATGCGCAATCGCCCGAAAGCGTAACGCTACTATTTTTCCAGTTAATCATAAATAGGGCATGCACTTCGTATCCTTGCTGTTTTAGCAAATAGGCGGCAACTGCACTATCAACGCCTCCCGACAAGCCCACCACTACTTTTCCTTTCATTTTTTATAACAAATCTACACGGAGAAATTTCCTCCGGTACAAAATTGAAAATATCGTTTGTAAATACAAAGTCTATGTCTTTGCCAATAAAACTACTATAAGCATGTTTTAAAAATGGCGATTTATCTACTGCAAACTGCTTAATATCATTTTCTGCCATGCTACACAGCAAAAGGCTTGACACTACATTGTCGCTAAAATATGTAAAATTGCCTTTTTCAACCAACCGTTTTGCCAAAAATGCTGCAAAAAGAGTATCTTCAATGGCTGTTTGTCTTTTTCGTCCGCTGCAAACCAAAACTACATCTTGATTTTCGTTCAAAAGACGTTGTTCCACCGCTGAAATGTTTACAAACCCACCCGCGTAAATATTTTCGTAACCCGTTAGACGACTACGAGTATAAGTTCCGTTTGTGGTTGTAAAAGCAATTTTTTTCCCAGCAACGTTTGCTGATGAAAAATCTAACGGTGAATTAGAATAATCATAACCATCAATTTTTATTCCTTCGCGCTCTCCTGCTGCCAACCAACCTTGTTTTTTAAGTTCCAACGGTGTTTGGATATTGTCGAATGTTTCAACACATTTTGCACCGTTGCAAAGAGCAGTAATCATTGATGATGTAAAACGAACAACATCAATCAATACAGCAGTTTTGCCTTCAGGAACATTTTGTATAAGCCCTGGTGCAGGAATTATCTCTACTTTTGGCATTATTTTTTATGGATAATAGCCAATAACTCACAATAAAACACAAGGTTTGCGTATGTTTCTCCACCAATAGATTCGCTTCCATAAGCAAGCGACGATGGTATGTAAAATACCGACTTTCCTCCCACTTTCATTGTTGTAAGTCCATATTGCACACCAGCCAACAAACTTCCGCTACCACTTACCGTGGTTTCGGTAAAGGCTTCAAAAGCTTTTACAAGACACGAATCAATGGCTTTATCTGGGTTTGAAAGCAATGCCGTACGATAAAGTATTGCAATAGAATCTCCTGCCACAAACTGTTCTCCGTCGCCCTCTTTTATCATGCGACAATAAGTATTGTTGTATTTTTCAATGGCTGGCATTGTTTGCTCAAAATCGGAATCATTTTCCGACCTGTGTCTAAACATTGAGTTGTCGCGGTAAAACAAAAAGTCTTTGTCGCCGTTTTCCGACAAATAATCCTCAATTTTTTCGCAATCTTCGTCCAACTGTGAATCTTTTTTGCAACCAGAAACAACGAACAAAGCGAACAACGAAATAATCAATATTTTTTTATACATCGTTTTAATTTTTGTTTGGCGACAAAAATAATAAAAAAAAGCAATATTTCAATTGACTTGCGTACGCTTTAACTTTTTTTAAACACTACATTTTCTTCGATGGCTTTAACCTTAATATCGTCTAAAAAAATCCCCATACACCTTTTTTTTGTGCATGGGGAACAATATATTCGAGGGTTCTAAAAATTGTTTTTTCTGCGTTGTATTTCAATCTCAAAATGCTCATTTACAATCAGTAAACTACGCTTTTTCGATTTCATACACCTTGAAAAATCTAATTTTTAGAACTCCCCTATTGAAAAATTTCAAAAATAACTATTTTAACTTTTTAAGAGATTTTAAATCCTTAGCCGTTGCAGGAACAAAACTTATAGCATATCCTCCACCAGCAACAGTTTTAATTGAAAGCACAGCCTTAGAGTTGGTTATTCCCGAAACAATGGTGTATGCTTGTGGATTGTTTTTATAATCAGCATTGAGCGCATCAGAATAAATTGTTGCCACATACTGCTTGTTAGGATCAAGAAAATCGAGTTTTATAGTGCTTGTACGGCTTTCTAACCCAGTTTTTCCTCCAACAAACCAATTATCAGAATTTTTAGCCTTACGCGCAATGGTTATATACCTCATTGGTTCGGCTTCAAGATAAACCGATTTTTGCCAATCAATTGCAACATCCTTAATAAATTTGAACGCATCAGGAAAACGTTGATAATTTTCAACTAAATCTGCAGCCATTTGTAACGGTGAATACATGGTTACATAAAGAGCAAGTTGCCCAGCCAATGTACTATTAACATGCGAATGGTTGTCGGGATTTAGTTTTGTTAGATCCATCTCAAAAATTCCCGGAGTATAATCCATTGGTCCACCAACAAGGCGTGTAAATGGAAGTATGCATGTATGTTCGGGATTATTGCCTCCGAAACTTTCGTATTCTGTTCCAGCAGCCGACTCATTACCAATTAAATTTGGATATGTGCGACATAGACCTGTTGGACGCACGGCTTCGTGTGCGTTGACACAAATTTTATATTCAGCTGCCTTTTTTATATTGTAAAGATAATGATTTACAAGCCATTGTCCATAATGATGCTCACCTCGGGGTACAATGTTTCCAACATAACCTGTTTTTACTGCATCGTAGCCATAATGTTTCATAAATCTAAATGCCGTGTCCATGCAACGTTCATAATTACGCACCGATGACGAAGTTTCGTGATGCATGATTAGTTTAACGCCTTTTGAATGAGCATAATCGTTAAGCATTTTAACATCAAAATCAGGGTATGGAGTAACAAAATCGAAAACCTTGTCTTTTGAATAACCAAACCAATCTTCCCAACCAATATTCCACCCTTCTACCAATACGGCATCAAAACCATTGTCGGCTGCGAAGTCGATGTATTTTTTTACATTTTGGTTGGTTGCGCCATGTTTTCCATTGGGCTTTGCATTTTTATAATCAGTTTCATCTATCTTTACGTTTGGAAATTCATCTGTGTAACTCCATGTGCTTTTGTTGGTTATCATTTCCCACCAAACGCCAACATATTTAACAGGTTTAATCCAACTTACATCGCTATACGCACAAGGTTCGTTTAGATTAAGCGTAATGCGCGATGCAAGTAGTTCCTTTGCATTTTCGACAACGGTAATGGTTCGCCATGGTGTTTTGCATGGAGTTTGCATGTAGCAAGCATTTCCTTTTGCGTCGGGCGTTAGGTGCGAAACCAATTTTTTTTCAATTGGGTCATATTCAAGGTGCATACACGAATAATCAACAAGAGCCGCTTCGTGAATTAGAATAAATTTTCCTGCTGGGGTTTTCATCAAAAATGGAGTTTGCACACCTGTTTCTGAAAAAAATGTTTGAGAAGCATTATCGCGAACATTTTTGTAAAAATTTGCTTTTATTTCGCTCAATTTACATTCTGCATATTGATATTCTTGGCTATCATAATCGCCGGGAATCCACCAAGATGTATTATCGTCTGCGGTTTTAAATTCTGTTAATTCTTGTTTAATAACAAAATGCGGAAGTTTTTGCTGTTCGGGAAATTCGTAACGAAAACCAAGACCATCGTTAAAAAGTCTAAAACTTACATCAAACTTTTTTGATGTGTTTTTTTGCGTAAATTCAACTTTCGATTCGTTATAAGAATTTGAAATTTCGCTTTCTTCACCCCAAACAGGCTGCCATGTTTCGCTAAACGATGTTTTTTTTACCGTCCCCTGTTCAAAATTGCTATAAAAATCAATATCAGAATTATCAACTGTATTTTTAAACGTGTATGGCTGAACCGCGTATGGCGTTAACACAAAGCCTAAATAAGATTTTTCTATAATTGTTTTGCCGTCTTTTTTGAGCATATAATATGGTTTACCATTATCCACGCCATAAGAACATTCAAGCCTTCCGTCTGGCGATTTGAGATTTTGCGCTTGCGTCGCCACAGCACACAGCAACAAAGATGATATTAATAATTTTGCTTTCATTGTATCGTAAATTTTATGGTTAGAAATCAATTACAACGGCAAATATAGTTTTTTATAATATTTTTTTGCACTAAAATAATACAAAATCGACTTGTAAAATTGTGCAAACGATTGCGAAGCAAACTAATCGAAGTGTTAATGGTTTAAACAAATAAATATTAAGAATGTAACAAAATTAACTCATTGCTAAAGTTTTTTCAAATATAGCCGATACCAATAATGAGTACAAACAAAAATAGGAATGTGTGTGTATGGATTTTCAAAGTTTAAAACTTGATTTTAAAAAATACCTGAACAAACTGGCCAAACAAGAATCGAAAGAAACAGGCCAAAAAGTTAAAGTTGAATCCTATAGTATTTTTCTAAATCAAGATAAATTTAAAGAATTTTTAGTTAAAACAAAAGGCCTTGATGAATCCATACTTTATCAGGGTATGGATGAAATCATCTCAAGTATTGAAGATGACGAAGAAGAAAAGTCCGATAATTCCCTTATGCTCCAGATGATAAATGAAGCACTTGAAGATGAAGATATTTTTAACTCCGTTGATATAGATGGCAACGGAGAAGTTGATGATAATGAAAAATTAAATTTCATTGCAAGCCTTAATACAAATGAAGATAGCGATTTGAGCTTTGATGA
>ERZ842401.7221-NODE-7221-length-11477-cov-3.071879_pt1 | contig 11477 bp, 5 predicted proteins | sample MGYA00521270_ERZ842401 | MGnify/ENA primary metagenome ERZ842401 (study PRJEB31892, sample SAMEA3878208) | bioreactor metagenome | biome: Moose rumen | place: Sweden | collected 2011-10 | study: EMG produced TPA metagenomics assembly of the PRJEB12797 data set... | reverse complement strand
CATTTATATTTTCCTTCACCATAAACCGCTCTTGATGAAGCAACTATAAGTTTTTTTACATTATTTTTTTCATTAACAAGCTTATCTAATAAAATTGAAGTTCCACCTATGTTTGTATTTACATACTTATTAATTTCATACATTGATTGTCCAGTTCCTGTTTCTGCAGCTAAATGAATAATATATTCAACATCACTAGTTAATGCTTTATCCCATGCCTTTTTATCAGTTACATCGCCTTTAATAAATTTTACTTTATCTTTTTAAACAACATTTTTCTTTTTCCCCGTAAAAAAATATTTGAAATGCAAAAACGAATAATTTTGTTTTTGGTTGCAATTATATTTTCAAACTTTTGCAACAGTCAAACTATTAACAAAATAACTTTTGATACCATTGCTAAAACTTCTATAAATATTGATGATAATCAGGCAATTGTTAATCTTAGGATTAATGAAATATCAATTGTTCAAAAAAATTGTGGTAATAGTGTTTATAACCAAATTTTTTCACCAGAATTAAAAATTGTTTATGGTAATGGAAAACCCGCTCTTCCTACTTTTGAAAAAATAATAGAAATACCAGATAATGTTACATTCAATTATAAAATAATTGATTATAAACTAAATACAATTGATTTAAACCAATTTGGCAATGGTATTAAAATAATACCAACAACAAAACCAGTTTCTAAAAAATATTCGTTATCATCGGTTAATTATATTCCTGATTCTATGGCATATCAAAAAGATGAATTTGGAAATAATTTAATTGTTAAAATGGAAAAACTGGGTGTTATGCGCAATAAAAATTTGTTGAAAATAAGTGTTTTACCATTCGACTACAATGCAAAAAAAAATATTTTAAAAATTTATAATTCCGTTGATATTAAAATTTCGTTTAGTAGTAACAAAAATTCAAATTCAAAAGCATCTCATGGTCAAATAGTTGATAACCAAAATGTTTCAATGGTTATTGTAGCACATCCTTTATTTAAAGAACAAGTAGAAACATTTGCAAAATGGAAAACTATGCAAGGTTTTATTGTTAAAACTGTTTTTGTTAATCAAGATATAAGCAATTCTCAAAATGTTATAAAAAATTATCTAAAAAATCTATATAATAATCCAACAGAAAACTTTCCAGCTCCATCATATATTGTTTTTGTTGGCGATGTTTCGCATATACCATCATACGAAGGATTGTTTCAGTATGGAAGTGATGAACTTGAGTATAACCATGTTACGGATTTATATTATTGCGAATATACTGGCGATTATCTTCCAGATGTAATGTATGGCAGAATTAGTGCTAATAGTACATCAGATATGGAGGCTATTATGGAAAAGATAATTAATTATGAGAAATGTAATTTTTCAGACAAATCTTTTCTTCGACGACAATTATTTGTTTCTGGCACAGATAATGAATATTCTTCAACATACGGCAATGGTCAAATTGAATATGTAATTACCAATTATGCAAATAGTTACAATAATATTGATACTTTGGTATATCCATATTATTTAAATGCAGGCAGAAATGGGTCTTCGAGTGGTTTAGGCTATGGAGTTATGAGTAGTGCGTCAGTTGGCGCAAAAAAATCAATTATTAACAATATAAATAAAGGTGTTGGATTTGTTAATTATACTGGTCATGGAGAAGAATATTCATGGGAAGACCCTTATATCTCAACAACAGAAGTTAACAATTTGCAATCCAATAATTTATATGGTTTTTGGATTGCAAATTGTTGTTTAACAGCATCTTATCAAAAGTCTGAAAGTCTTTCAGAGTCGGCTTTACGCAAACAGGGTGGGGGAGCAGTCGGTTATATTGGTGCTGGAAATTTAACTTATTGGGACGATGATTTTTATTGGGCTGTTGGTGCGCTATACCAACCTGGACAAACTCCCAATTATCAATCAACTTCGCGTGGTGTGTTCGATGGGCTTTATCATTTTAATAAGAATGAAGAAAATATTGCAAATCAATATATTACAGCAGGTGAAATTATAAATTGTGGTAATATCGCTGTTATGGAAAGCAATTCTCCGGGCATAGCGTATTATTGGGAAATTTATAACCTTGCTGGCGACCCATCAATGATGCCTTATATGTCTGAACCAGAGGATATTAATGTTAGTCTTTCGCCCGAAAAAATTTCAGTTGGAATTAGTTTCCTTGATATAAAAACCGAGCCATTTGCTATGGTTGGATTTTCGCAAAATGGAGTGCTTATTTCATCAGGATTTGCAGATAAAAATGGTAATTTAACTTTACAATTTGATGCAGGAAGTATTACTACTGGTGTTGTAGATTTGGTTGTTTCGGCACAAAATAAAATTCCATTTATCAAATCTTTTGATGTTTCACGCCCAACGGAAGTTTATGTTTCGTTAGTTGATTATAATTTTTTGCAAAATCCAACAGTTGGTAACGAATCCATTTTAAATTTAACATTTGAAAATATTGCCGAAAATATTGAAAACAAAGATTTTACAGCCGAAAATGTAAAAATATATTTGTCCGTTGATAATGATTTAATAACAATTGTAAATCCTGAAGTAACTATTGGCTCAATGTCTGTTGGTCAAGCAAATACAGAAAAATTTTTAATCAAAGTGGCTGACAGTTACCCATTTGGTACTTTGGCAAGATTTAATTTAAAGGTTACCACTGATAATGGGTTTGAACAAGAGTTTAGTTTTTCTACTCAAATTTTATCGTATGATATTGAACAACAATTTATATACCTAACTGATACATTGTCGGTTAATAAAAATAATAACGTAACTATTTTTTCCACTCCACAAACAAAAGTTGATTCAAATTCTTTTTACGAATATAATGTAGAAACTCGTCAAGCTACACAGATTGACGGTATTTTACAAGCAGGAGAAACTGCTCAACTTAAATTTAGAGTTACAAATACAGGGAATTGCGATATAGAAAATTTGTCAGTTGCTTTAAGTTCAAATTGTTCGAATATTTTGATAAATAATTCTGTTTCATTAATTTCAAAACTTAAAGTAGGTGATTTAAAAGACGTTTTTTTTGATGTTTTTTTTAACGAAAAATCAGACGATGAAAATATAATTTTTCGTTTAACAAGCACTTATGGTCAATTTTCAAAAGTTTATGAATTTCCTTTAAAAGTTAATAATGTTAAAGAAAATTTTGAAAACAATGGTAAAATTCCACCGCACATAGTTGTATCAGAGCGTAATCCATGGACCGTGGATAGTGTCAATGCTGTTTTTGGAAAATATTGTTTAAAATCAGGAAAAATTGGCTCAAAAGGGTCAAGTTATTTTGAAATTAATTCCAGTTTTTCTAATGAAGATACAATTTATTTTGATGTTAAAATTTCATGCGAAGATGGATATGTTTTTGATTATTACGACAACCTTACATTCAGCGTTGATGATCAAACTATGGGTGTTTGGTTCGGAAAGAATGATTGGAAAACTGTTAAATTTACTATTCCAAAAGGAAAACATGTTTTACGTTGGACTTATCAAAAAGATGAATGGGACACAATGTATGACGATTGCGCATGGATTGATAACATTGTATTTCCAAAAGGAAGTTACAAAGTTTGTAATGGTTTAACAATTATGGCACAAGGGCTTCCATCGTGGTTAAATTTTATCGACAATGGAGATGGAACTGGTTTACTTTCTGGTACTTCCCCAAACAATGGAGATTTAAGCCTTATAAAAATTACTGCTTTTCAAAATGATAGTTGTGATGTTCAAGATTTTGTGCTTTATTATGGCGACATAATGCCAAATAATTCCATAAAAGTATTTCCAAATCCAGCTATTGATAATGTAAATATTTACATTGATAAAATGTACAATTTCAATAAGTTAACAATTTACAACCAACGAGGGCAAAAAGTTTTGGAAAAAAATGGAATAACAAATTTTTCAACCATTAATGTACGAAATCTTGGTAAAGGTGGTTTTATTTTTCAATTTTCCGGAAATGCGGGAATAGTTAGAAAAAAAGTTGTAATTTTATAATTTCTTAATGTTTTATATATGGTTATGCTAATTTTAAAAGTAAATTAAAGTTAGAAAATAAATCAATAATTCTCTTTTTTTATAAAAAAAAAACTTTGAATTTCAAGCTGTTATATTTAATGTTAAAAAAATGTTTAAAAAATGAAAATTTTTTGTTGAAAAAATTTTGAAATTAATAATAAAGAATTTAATTTTGGTAATTGCAAAGTTAAAAGGTTTTGGTAAAGATTATTTTTACTAAAAACAAAGCCAAAGTAAAAGAAACTATTAATTTTAACATTTTATAATGGTTAAAGAAGTAAAAGATAATAAAAAACTTTTCCAGCAAACTATGCTTTTTGAGGTTGCATGGGAAGTTTGTAATCAGGTTGGGGGTATTTACACTGTTATTCGTTCTAAAATCCCTGCCGTTGTTAGTAAGTGGAACAAAGATAATTATTTTTTGCTTGGTCCTTATTTTGAGAATCAAGCATCTCCAGCATTCGACCCAATTGAAGATTTAAACGACCCAGTAGGATTTGCAGTGCATACAATGCGAGAAAGCGGATATGATGTGCATTATGGTCATTGGCTTGTTACTGGACGTCCAAAAGTAGTGTTGTTTAATCCATTTACAATTTTTAATCGTCTTGGTGATATTAAATACAAACTTTGGGCAGACCATTATATTTCAATCAATTATGATGATGATTTAACCAATCAAGTATTAAGTTTTGGTCATCAGGTAACAGAGTTTTTAAGAATCTTGGTAAGTTCTGATATTCCCGATGGTCTTAATGTAATTGCACATTTTCACGAATGGATGGCAGGCGTTCCAATTGCAGACATTAGACGGCAAAATTTACCAATAAAAATGGTATTTACCACACATGCCACAATGCTTGGAAGATATTTGGCAATGAACGATCATAATTTTTACAACAATTTGCCATTCTACAATTGGGAAAACGAAGCAAAACATTTTAACATTTATCCAATTGTTCAACTTGAACGTGCCGCTGCCCATGGTGCTCAAATTTTTACTACGGTGAGCGATATTACTGCGCACGAATGTACCCATTTGCTTGGCAGAACTCCAGATTTTATATTGCCAAACGGACTAAATATCGAAAGGTTTGAGGCAATGCACGAGTTCCAAAACATGCACTTAGATTACAAAGAACAAATCAACGAATTTGTAATGGGACACTTCTTTCAAAGTTATTCGTTTGATTTGGATAAAACCATGTATTTCTTCTCATCTGGTAGGTTTGAATATCAAAACAAAGGTTTTGATTTAACACTTGAGGCTCTTGCACGCCTAAATTATAAGATGAAACAAGAAAACATCGACAAAACTGTAATTTTCTTTTTAATAACACGTCAACCGTATTATTCGTTTAATGCTCAAGTGCTTCATTCTAAAGCACTTATGGAAGAAATAAAACGTAATACAGAAGAAATAGAAAAAGATCTTGGTAAAAAATTATTCTACTCTGTAACCCAAAACAATGGTTCGTATCAATTGCCAAATCTTAACCAAATGATAAGTGAACACATGGAACTCAAACTTCGTCGAAATGTACAAACATGGAAGAGTTACAGCCTTCCATATATCGTTACACACAACCTTGTTAACGATGGTACAGACCCAGTTTTGAATTTCTTGCGTTCATCAAATCTTATTAACAATCGCGAAGATAAAGTTAAAGTGGTTTATCATCCCGATTTTATCAACACCGCCAATCCACTTTTCCACATGGAATATGGACAATTTGTTAGAGGTTGCCATTTGGGAGTATTTCCAAGTTATTATGAACCTTGGGGTTACACTCCTCTTGAATGTATGGCCAGTGGTATTCCATCTATAACAAGCGATTTGTCGGGATTTGGTTCGTATATAGCAGCCAATTTTGATGATTACGAAAAAATGGGACTTTATGTTGTTAACCGCAACAATGTAAGTTATTACGATAGTGCAGAACAACTTGCAAATCTTATGCTTAGGTTTACAAAGCTTACACGTCGCGAACGTATAAGTATGCGTAACAATGTGGAAGAAAATTCTACTCATTTTGACTGGACAAACCTTGCCCGCAATTATTTTGCAGCATACGAAGAGGTTTTAAAGAGATAGTGGACACGTTTTATGGTTATTTAGCCGTCTGATTTTTAGTCAGGCGGTTTTTTTTTGATTTTTTTATTAGGGTTAAAAGTGTTTGGCGTGTCATATTATCGAATTAAAAAATTAAAACGGTTTTAAAAAAAGAACATAAAATGAGAAAATTATTAATTTCTTTTTCAGCTTTTGCATGTGCAATTTTTGTGTATAGTTATACAAATCCAACCCAAACAAACGGAAATTTGTATGCAGAAAGTTCTTTAAATTTTGAAAAAATAAGTATAATCAATACTTACGATTATGATTATCCAAACAATTTTTTTAATGATTCGTTGATTTTTAGCCCAATGGAATTAAATTTTATACAAAAGAATAATTAGAAAAATAACAAAATAATTATAAAAAAATTAATTTTGCATACAATATTTTATATGTATGAAAAATTTAATTTTTGCAATTTTTTTAGCCACTTGTTTTATACAATGTGCAGAAAATAAAGACGTTAATCCAACTATAAAAACTCCTTATGGAATTTATGAGGGAGTGTATAGTTGTGATAATTCAGTTGAAATATTTTGGGGAGTTCCATTTGCAGAGCCACCAGTTGGAAATTTAAGATTTCAACCGCCTCAAAAATGTCAACCTTTTGACGGAATAAAAAAATGTTTGCAACCGCCAAGCTCTCCCATGCAACCCAAGCCACAAGTTAATAATTGTTGGACTTTGGATTTTCAAATTCCAGAATCTCCTATCAGTGAAGATTGTCTTTATCTCAATATTTGGCGACCAGCTCAAATGCAAGATAATCAAAAACTTCCTGTTATGGTTTGGATTCACGGCGGTGGCTTTGTTTCGGGATCTGGTACGTTGCCAATCTATGGTGGCGAAACTTCTGCTAAAAATGGAGTTATTTTTATAACATTGAGTTATCGTGTTGGTATATTTGGATTTTTAGCTCATCCTCAACTAACAGAAAATTCACAGTTTAACACATCTGGAAATTATGGTATTCTCGACCAAATAGAAGCCCTAAAATTGATAAAAGAAAATATTGAATTTTTTGGTGGGGATAAAGATAATGTTACTGTTTTGGGGCAAAGTGCAGGAGCATATAGTATTAATGCATTGATGGTTAGTCCGTTGGCAAAAAATCTTTTTAACAAAGCTATTTTACAAAGTGGTGGCATGGTTTCAAAATTTCCTTTTTTAAGTCAAAATATCCAAGCGGCTGAAAATTATGGCGTTGATTTTTGTCAAAAGAACGGTTTATCATTGGAACAATTAAAAACAATGCCTGCCGAAGATTTACTAAAATATCCTTTTTATCAAGGAGTTACAATAGATAATAAAGTGGTTTGTAATCCACGCGAAATTTTTGAAAAAGGCGAACAAAATTGTAAAACAATAATTACTGGATATACCGAAACTGATGGATGTAATTTCGAACCATACCTTAATGCCGAAAAATATAAACAGTTGCTAATGATAAGTTCAAAATCAGATGACAAAGAATGGATAAAATGTTTAGTTCCATTTGATGATAGCACAGCAGCAAATTTGCAAAAAATAAGAAATAGACTTTCTGGATTTGGTTTTGAAAGTTTTTTTCTTGCTCATTTAAATTCACTTATAGGTGGAAATTCTTATATGTATTTTTTCAAAAGAATTCCAGGAGGAAAAAATAAGTATGGTGCATTTCATTCTTCTGAAATTGCTTACGTTCTTGGAAATCTTGATAAATGGGATTATAATTTTACAGAAAATGATAAAAAATTATCACAAAATTTAAATAATTATTGGATAAATTTTGCAAAAAATGGCAATCCAAATTCTGATAATTTGGTTAATTGGCCAAAATTTTCCGTTGAAAATCAAGAAGTTTTAAATATTGATACAGTTTTTAATGTGTCTAAATTTGGTGATTTAAAATATTGTAAAATAATGGAAACAGAATTGTAATTTTCAAGTGTTTATGAAATATTTATTTGTTATTATTTTATTGATAATTAGTTGTTTAGCGGAGGCTAATGCGCAAAAAAATAATGATTCTAAATTCAAAGATTTTGGTAAAATTTCTCAAGAAGATTTTGATTCAAATATTTTTGAAAATATTGGCAATTATAAATACATTCTTTTGCAAAACGAGAGAAAAATGTATTTTGATATTTGCGAGTATTCGTTATGTTTGTTTAATAGTTATCGACAACATTATAAAATTTTACAACAAAATCCTTTCAAAAATAATTGCATTACAATAAAATATAGTGGTAAAAATCGTTACGAACGATGTATTCAAGTTAAAGCCTTGGTTTTTAGAAAAATTGGTCAAAAAATTACAACTATTAAAATAAAAAATAAGCAAATAAATTATTTGAACCGTGATAGTTTACAAAGTACTGTTGAAATATACTTTAACGATTTAAAAAAAGATGATATTGTTGATTTACAATATATTATAACAAGTTTTGATTTTCTAATTCCACCATCGTGGAAATTTAATGCTGATGTTCCGTGTGTTGCTTCGCGGTTTATAAGTGAAACACCTTATTTTATGAATTATCAGTTTACAACAACAGGAGTTGAAGAAAATGTAATACATAGTAATTCAGATGGTTTTATAACTCTTAATTATCAATTTTCACCACAAGACAATCCCAAAAGTTACTACTATATGATGGGCAGAACGCGCAGATTTCTTTTAAATTTTAGATTTCGTTCTGATATTGATACGTTTAAACTTTACAATATTTTGCCAGCAGATAGTGTTTGTTTTCCGCCAGTAAAAAATTTTGGTTATCCACAAGTATTAATCCGTGCATTAAGAATAAGTCAAGAAATTGGATATTCTTCACCACTTTATCAAGCAGCATGGCAACAACTTACACATTTGCTCTATACCTACGCAGAACCCGAAAATAGGTATTTAAGTCAAAGTGAAGTTTGGTTTAAAATGTATAATCCTGGTTTTTTAATTTTTGATAGTCAGAGTTGGCAAAAATTGCACAAAAGACTTAAAAAAAGTCCTGATTTTGGTAAGCCATTATTAAAATCGTTTAAACTTACAGATAGTTTATCAACACTTTTGGATGATGATTATTCCGATTCTTTAAAAAAACTTATAAAAATTTATGATTTTGTAAGGTTTAATATCCACTGGGATAGTTCTTATGCTAATACTATATCTCGAAATATTGAAGAAATTATAAAATATAAGTATGGTAATAGTGCAGAAATAAACATGACTTTGGTTTCATTACTTAGACGAGCAGGTTTTAATGCTTATCCAGCATTGGCTTCAACTCGCGATAATGGTTTGGTTGATAGTTCGTTTGCTAATTTAATTCAGTTTAATACTATTTTGTCTGTTGTTGATTTTCCAGAATTAGAAAAACCATTAGTTATGGATGCTTCACATATTGAAAATAGTTATAACAATTTAAATAAAAATGATAAAAATAATATGTGTTGGGCTGTAGAACCCGAAAATTATTCTATGATTGATTTGATTAGCGAAGATGTTGATGTTGATGATATAAAGTTAGAAATTAGTTCAGTTGAAGGATTTTCTTGTAAATTTAAAAATTATTCAACTAATGATATTGCAGCCGACAAGGTTGCATATTGCTTAAATAATAAAAAAAGCCTAATAAAAAAATTCTATAATCTTGATATTGAAAATGTTGATATATATTCTAATTTAAAATTTCCTGATGGGAATTTTGAATGCAGTGGCAATTTTAATATTACACAACAACAAGCAAGTCAACCTTTTAAATTATTTTTTAATTCAAACCCTTTTGTTGATGATATACGAACTATTCCTATAGATTTTATTTGCAAAAAGAAAATTTCAATGGAAGTTATAACCGATAAATATTCTTATATTCCTGAAAATAAAGTAATTAAAAATCAAGACAACTCTTTAAGTGCAAGTTTTACATTTGAAGAAAAATTAGGAAAATTATGTTTAAAATTTACTCTTGAAATTAACAAATCTTTCTTTTCAACAGAAGAATATTTTAGTTTAAAAGAATTTTTTGATGCTTTTTTTAATCAAATTAATGTTAAAATATAGTGAATAAAATTGAAAATATAATTTTGAAAATAAAACTAAATATATTATAATATTTTGAAAAACAAACATTTAAATAAATTATATTGTTTATTAATTATTAAATTTCATTAATTTTATGCTAAAAACAATTAATTTTTTTGAAATAAAAACAAAAAATTTAGGCTAATTGCAAAGTTATTTGCATATTTGCCGCATAATTTAAGACGGAAAAATCCGTGATTTTTGATGAATACAAATAAGAATAATAAAATACAATAAAAAATGAAAAAGCACAATTTTTACGCAGGTCCTTCAATATTACCTGATTACACTGTGGAAGAAACGGCTAAGGCCATACAAGATTTCAACGGACTTGGTATTTCGTTGATGTGTGTTTCACACCGCAGCAAAGATTTTGACGCTGTAATGAACAAGACCGTTGACCTGTTCAAGGAAGTTCTCGACATACCGCAAGGTTATTCTGTTATTTTCTTGGGTGGTGGAGCAAGTTTGCAGTTTGCGATGGTGCCAATGAATCTCTTGCGTAACAAGGCTTTTTATCTTAATACAGGAACTTGGGCAGCAAAAGCAGCAAAAGAAGCCAAACTTTTTGGTAATGTTGACGATACAACTGCAAGCAGCAAAGAAAAAAATTACACTTATATTCCAAAAGGCTATACAATTCCAACTGATGCCGACTACATGCACATCACAACAAACAATACTATTTATGGAACTGAACTTTTAACAGACATTGATAGTCCAATACCTGTTGTTGCCGATATGTCTTCTGACATTTTCAGTCGTCCTCTCGATGTTAGCAAATACGGAATTATTTACGGTGGTGCACAGAAAAACCTATCTTGCGCTGGTGTAACATTTGTTATTGTAAAAGACGATTTACTTGGCAAAGTTGATAGAGCAATTCCTACAATGCTTAATTATAAAACTCATATCGACAAAAATTCTATGTTCAACACACCGCCAGTTGTTCCAATTTTTGCCGCAATGAAAACTCTCGAATGGCTTAAACAAAACGGTGGTGTAAAACAAATGGAAAAATTTGCCATCGAAAAATCAACAAAACTTTACGATGAAATAGATCGAAACAAATTGTTTAAAGGTACGGTTGAAGTTGATTCTCGTTCGCGTATGAGCGTTTGCTTTGTAATGAACGAAGAATATAAAGATCTTGAAGGTAAGTTCAACGATTTTGTAGCTTCCAAAAATATGGTAGGTTTAAAAGGACACAGATCGGAAGAGCACACGTCTGAACTCCAGTCACGGCTAC
>ERZ842401.7220-NODE-7220-length-11477-cov-5.227894_pt1 | contig 11477 bp, 11 predicted proteins | sample MGYA00521270_ERZ842401 | MGnify/ENA primary metagenome ERZ842401 (study PRJEB31892, sample SAMEA3878208) | bioreactor metagenome | biome: Moose rumen | place: Sweden | collected 2011-10 | study: EMG produced TPA metagenomics assembly of the PRJEB12797 data set... | reverse complement strand
ATCGTCGAGCTGAACCGCAAGGATATCGTGCGCCACAAACTGGTGACCCGCATCGTCAACGCATATGAGAAATTCGACAAAAACAACAATAACAATGAAAGCATTAACAAGGACTGACTTCAACTTCGAAGGACAAAAGAGCGTGTACCACGGAAAGGTACGCGATGTGTACAACATCAACGACGACCTGATGGTGATGGTAGCCACCGACCGCATCTCCGCATTCGACGTCATCCTGCCCAAGGGCATCCCCTACAAGGGACAGGTACTTAACCAGATTGCCGCCAAGTTCCTGGATGCCACCAGCGACATCTGCCCCAACTGGAAACTGGCAACTCCCGACCCGATGGTAACGGTTGGTTTGAAGTGTGAGGGATTCCGCGTGGAGATGATTATCCGTGGCATTTTGACTGGCTCTGCATGGCGCGACTACAAGAACGGCGTGCGTGAGATATGCGGCGTGCGTCTGCCAGACGGCATGCGTGAGAACGAACGTTTCCCCGAGCCCATCATCACACCGACCACTAAGGCAGACGAGGGCCACGACCTGAACATTTCGAAGGAGGAGATCATCGAACAGGGCATCGTGTCGAAAGAAGACTATGAGGTGATGGAAGATTACACCCGCAAGCTGTTTGCCCGCGGCCAAATGATTGCCCAGAAACAGGGCCTCATCCTCGTGGACACCAAGTACGAGTTTGGCAAGCGCGACGGCAAGGTCTATCTCATTGATGAGATTCACACTCCCGATTCGAGCCGCTACTTCTATGCCGAAGGTTATGAGGAGAAGTTTGCCAAGGGTGAACCCCAGCGCCAGCTGTCGAAAGAGTTCGTTCGCCAGTGGCTCATAGAGCATAACTTCATGAACGAGCCCGGCCAGCAAATGCCCGAGATTACCGATGCCTCCGCCGAGAGCGTCAGCGAACGCTACATCGAACTCTACGAGCACATTATCGGCGAGCGCTTTGAGAAGGCTGCCGACAACGACGACATTGCCAAGCGCATTGAGCAGAATGTGAGTGCCTACCTCAAAACCCGTAAGTAACCCATCCTCATCAGAACCCCTATGCTGCGACATTGCCGCAGCTCAAACCGCCCATGTACCAGCAAGAAGCGATAACACCCTACAGCTCAGGTGACAAAGCCGCTCAGGTGGAGCAGATGTTCGACAACATCGCCCCCACCTACGACCAGCTGAACCATCGTCTCTCATGGGACATTGACCGTGGCTGGCGCAAAAAGGCCATCCGACAGTTGGCCCCCTATCACCCGCAAATCATTTTGGACATGGCCACGGGCACGGGCGATTTCGCTATTCAGGCTGCCAGCATGCTGCACCCCCGCCAAATCATCGGGGCAGACATCAGCGAGGGCATGATGGACATCGGGCGGAAAAAAGTGGCAGAGTTGGGACTGCAGCCAGTCATTTCCTTTGCCAAGGAAGATTGCCTCTGCCTCTCCTACGAAGCGGAGACATTCGATGCCGTCACGGCTGCTTTCGGCATTCGCAACTTTGCCGACCTCGACCGCGGACTAAGCGAGATGTGCCGCGTGTTGAAGAAGGGCGGGCACCTCAGCATCGTAGAACTCACAACACCGGTGGCCTTCCCCATGAAACAGCTGTTCCGCATCTACTCACACAGCGTACTGCCCGTCTACGGACGCCTCATCTCCAAGGACGACAGCGCTTACTCTTATCTGACCAAGACCATCGAGGCTTTCCCACAAGGTGAGCGCATGGTCGGCATCCTACGCAAGGCAGGTTTTGCCGATGCATCCTTCAAACGGCTGACCTTTGGCATTTGCACCATGTATTTCGCAACCAAATAGATAATATAACCCTATGGACAAATACGGACTTATCGGCTACCCGCTCGGCCATTCGTTCTCCATCAGCTACTTCAACCAGAAGTTCACTGACGAGGGCATAGATGCCATGTACGAGAACTTTGAAATTCCCACCATTGACGCACTGCCAGAAGTGCTGGGGTCAAACCCCGACCTAAGGGGTATCAACGTGACCATACCCTACAAGGAGAAGGTCATCCCCTTCCTTGACAGCATCTCACCAGAGGCCAGGGCCATTGGTGCCGTCAACGTCATCCGTGTCACCCACGAAGGCAAGGACATTCAGCTGAAAGGCTACAACTCCGATGTCATCGGCTTCACCAAAAGCATAGAGCCAATGCTCGACAAGAAATGGCACAAGAAAGCCCTCATCCTCGGAACGGGAGGGGCATCGAAAGCCGTTGATTATGGATTGCGCAATCTGGGATTAGAGACCGTCTTCGTCAGTCGCTATGAGCGTCCGGGCACCATTCAGTACAGCACCATCACACCAGAGGTTGTACAAGAGTACAATGTCATCGTCAACTGCACTCCAGTCGGCATGTACCCCAAGACTGAGGAGTGCCCCATGTTGCCCTACGAGGCCATGGACTCGCATACCATTCTGTACGACCTCATCTACAATCCAGACGAGACGCTGTTCATGAAACGGGGCCAGCAATATGGTGCACAGACCAAAAACGGGCTGGAAATGCTGCTTCTGCAGGCTTTCGCCTCATGGGAGTTCTGGCATGAGAAATAATTAAGAATGTTGCGCCAGAGTAGCACAAATAAAAAGGTATGCCCTACATTGACAACATCAATCAACTGACCCGCCAGTACAACGACGCCATCCGGGCACTGGAAGCCTCCTACAACATGGAGAGTACCCAAGGCCTTGGCTGGAATCTTACGTCGTCATACCTCAAGCGCCAGTATTCCAAGCGATATGAAGCACTGGTGCGCGAGTATTCAGGAAAGCGCCGCCAGCTGCTCAACGACTATCGGCAGTCCAATCCGGAATGGGCCAAATGGCGCACCATCTGGGGATGGGTGTTTGTGGTTGGCATACTCTTTGCCGTCATGTGCTGTGGCGCTTCCCTGCCTGTTGACAACAGTTCCCCTGTAGCCAGTCAGGCTCTTGAGGGAAATGCAGAGACGATTTATTGGAATGCCGAAAACATCCCTATACCATACCTTCAAGATGCTACTCAATACGTATCAAACCCAGACGGTGTGCTGACAAGTAATGCTGTAGACCGCATGAACGTAACACTGCAAAAGCTTGAGAAAGAATTAGGAGTGCAATCTGTTGTCGTGGTTGTCAATCACATTGAGAATGACGACCCATTCCGTTTGGCACAGGATTTGGGCAACAAATATGGCGTGGGCCATGAAGACCGCGGACTGGTGGTCGTCGTAGGCTACGAAGACCATTCTATCAACATGTCCCCGGGACGCGCCCTTGAAGCCGACCTGACCGATGCAGAGTGTCATCGGTTGGAACAGCGCTATGTCGTACCAGCCATGCGGGCGGAGATGCCAGACAGTGGTATGATATACCTTGTCGAAGCCATATACTCTACTCTCCAGAAAAAAGAAATGCCGCAGATGTCACAACTTGCCAGTCAGAGTGACGAACTGGATGATGAGGTGGCCACAGCCATTGGACTGACATTTCTTTTCCTGTTGGGATGGAGCATCTTCTACCTTCGTCTGAACCGCAAATACCAATGGCTCGGACTCTTGGGAGCCGTTCCCCTTCTTTCCAATCCTTTCTATGTAGAAGAAGCCATTCACATTGGTGGAGGAGGCTTCGGACGTGGAGGAGGTTTCAGTGGCGGTGGCGGCTTCAGTGGAGGCTCTTTCGGCGGAGGTTCATTTGGCGGTGGCGGAGCTACTTCCCGCTGGTAATTAGAAGAATAGAAAGACTAATATATAAAAAAAATAACGCATTATGAAATTCAACAAAATTCACCTGACAATCATCGCAGCCGTCGTCATCATCGGCGTATGGGCTGCCAGTGCTTACAACTCAATGGTTGGTGAGCAGGAGAAAGCAACCACCGCCCTGGCTAACGTGCAGTCAGCCTATCAGCGTCGTGCCGACCTGATTCCGAATCTCGTAGAAACAGTCAAGGGCTATGCTGCTCATGAGAAGGAGACCCTTGAGGGCGTTGTCAATGCACGCTCAAAAGCAACTCAGGTAACACTCGACCCCGAAAACATGACCCCGGAAAAGCTTAAGGAATATCAGCAAGCCCAAGGTGAGCTGGGTGCTGCCCTCGGCCGTCTGATTGCCATTCAAGAGAATTACCCTGACTTAAAGGCCAATGAGAATTTCCGCGACTTACAGGTGCAGCTGGAGGGTACAGAGAACCGTATTAATGAGGCTCGCAACAAGTACAATGAGGTTGTCCAGCAGTACAATGTCGTCATTCGTTCGTTCCCCAAGAACATCCTTGCAGGCATGTTCGGTTTTGACAAGATGACTAAGTTCGAGGCAGAGGCTGGTGCTGAAAAAGCCCCCCAAGTTAAATTTTAATGTCACCCATGCTGCGACTGTGTTGCAGCCCTTATCGCTAAAAATATGAACAATCGCTATATGATGCGTGGCGTCAGCGCCGCCAAGGAGGATGTCCACAATGCCATCAAGAATATCGACAAGGGTATCTTCCCACAGGCATTCTGCAAGATTATCCCCGACATTCTGGGTGGTGACCCTGAGTATTGCAACATCATGCATGCCGACGGTGCCGGCACCAAGTCCAGCTTGGCCTATATGTATTGGAAAGAAACGGGCGACCTCTCCGTATGGAAAGGCATTGCGCAGGATGCTATCGTCATGAATACCGACGACCTGCTCTGCGTAGGTGCCGTAGACAACATCCTCGTTTCCTCGACCATCGGTCGCAACAAGATGCTTGTGCCGGGTGAAGTCATCTCGGCCATCATCAACGGCACTGATGAACTGCTGGCCGAACTGCGTGACATGGGCATCGGCATCTATCCTACAGGCGGTGAGACAGCCGATGTGGGTGACCTTGTGCGCACCATCATCGTTGACAGTACCGTCACCTGCCGCATGAAGCGGTCAGATGTCATTAACAATGCCAACATCTGCCCAGGTGACGTCATCGTTGGCCTATCGTCTACAGGACAGGCAACCTATGAGCACCGCTACAACGGTGGCATGGGCAGCAACGGCCTCACCTCTGCACGCCACGACGTATTTGCTAAATACCTCGCTGAACGCTATCCTGAAAGCTATGACCATGCCGTCCCCGACAACCTTGTCTACAGCGGCCGCTTCCGCCTCACCGATACCGTCCCTTATGCTGCGACAGAGTCGCAGCACACGGTACTGCCCGACATGGGACAGCTGGTGCTTTCCCCTACCCGCACCTACGCCCCTGTTATCAAGCGTATGCTCGATGAACTGCGCCCCGAAATCCACGGTATGGTGCATTGCACTGGTGGTGCCCAGACCAAGGTGTTGCACTTCGTTGGCGACAACTGCCGCGTGGTGAAAGACAACATGTTCCCTGTGCCGCCACTATTCCGTGCCATTCACGACTGCTCTGGCACTGACTGGCGCGAAATGTATCAGGTGTTCAACATGGGCCATCGCATGGAAATCTACGTCCGCCCCGAAGTAGCAGAGCGAGTGATTGCCATCCCCCAGTCGTTTAACATTGATGCACAAGTTGTCGGCCATATCGACGAGGGACCACGTTCACTGACCATCCAAAGCGAGTACGGCACGTTCAATTATTAAAGGTTTAGCATGCTGCGACACCATCGCAGCCCAACAACAGCAAAATGGAAAATAACAGCATACTACAAAAGCTCGACGGTCTGGAGGCCCGTTTCGAGGAGGTGTCAACCTTGATTACCGACCCCGAAGTCATTGCCGACCAAAACCGCTTTGTGAAACTGACCAAGGAGTACAAGGACTTGGGTGACATTATGGATGCCCGCAAGCGATACATTGCTTGTCTTAATTCCATAAAGGAGGCAAAGGATATCTTGGCCAATGAAGACGACCCAGAAATGAAAGAAATGGCCCGTGAGGAACTATCGGAGAACGAGGCCTTACAGCCAAAGTTAGAGGAAGAAATCAAGATTGCCCTCATCCCTAAAGACCCAGAGGATGCCAAGAATGTGCAGATGGAAATCCGCGCCGGTACGGGTGGCGATGAAGCAGCCCTCTTTGCTGGTGACCTGTTCAAGATGTACAAGAGTTTTTGCGACTCCAAAGGTTGGCAACTCAGCATCACCAGTGTCTCCGAGGGAGCTGTTGGAGGCTATAAAGAGATTGACTTCGCCGTCTCTGGGGCTGATGTCTATGGCACACTGAAATATGAGAGTGGTGTGCACCGCGTGCAGCGTGTACCTGCCACCGAGACACAGGGGCGCATGCATACCTCTGCTGCCACCGTGGCCGTGTTGCCTGAAGCTGACAAGTTTGAGGTGCACATCAACGAGGGTGAGATTAAGTGGGACACATTCCGCAGTTCTGGTGCTGGTGGCCAAAATGTGAACAAGGTGGAATCAGGAGTGCGTCTGCGCTACATGTGGAAAAACCCTAATACGGGCGAGACAGAGGAAATACTGATTGAATGTACCGAGACACGCGACCAACCAAAGAACAAGGAGCGCGCCCTCTCGCGCCTGTACACTTTTATCTATGACAAGGAGCATCAGAAGTACGTGGACGATATTGCCTCACGCCGCAAAACCCTTGTCTCCACGGGTGACCGTTCGGCCAAGATACGTACTTACAACTTTCCGCAGGGCCGTGTCACAGACCACCGCATCGGCTATACCACCCATGACCTGCAGGGGTTCCTCGGTGGTGACATCCAGCCCATGATTGATGCTCTCACCGTGGCCGAAAATGCCGAACGCATGAAAGAGTCTGAGCTATAAATGCAGGTAACTTGCCTGAGTGCAGGACGTTATTCTATGTATTAATGTAATTACACTTATTAGGAAATGGACAGGAAAGAACTGATACAGCAAATTCGCGAGAAGCAGTCGTTTCTCTGCGTAGGTCTTGACACAGACCTCAAGAAAATACCGCAACACATTCTGAATGAAGACGATGCAATCTTTGCCTTCAACAAACAGATTATCGACGCTACGGCTCCTTACTGTGTGTCGTACAAGCCCAATCTGGCTTTCTATGAGGCTTTCGGTGTGAAGGGTCTCATCTCATTCGAGAAGACCATCAAGTATCTGAAAGAAAACTACCCGAAGCATTTCATCATTGCCGATGCCAAGCGTGGTGACATAGGCAACACAAGTGCCATGTACGCCCGCACCTTTTTCGAAGAATACGATGTTGATTCGCTGACGGTGGCTCCTTACATGGGCGAAGACTCTGTAACGCCATTCCTCGGCTACGACGGGAAATGGGTCATCCTGTTGGCACTCACCTCTAACAAAGGATCGCATGATTTCCAACTGACAGAGGACCAACAGGGAGAACGCCTGTTCGAGAAAGTTTTGAAGACGAGCCAGCAATGGGGCAATCAGGAAAACATGATGTATGTTGTAGGAGCTACTCAGGGCCGCATGTTCGAAGACATTCGCCGCATCGTCCCTAATCATTTCTTACTCGTTCCTGGCGTAGGTGCCCAAGGCGGCAGCCTGCAAGAGGTCTGTCAATATGGCATGACGAAAGACTGTGGCCTGTTGGTCAATTCTTCACGCGGCATCATCTATGCCTCACAGGGAGAAGACTTTGCTGACATTGCTGCCCGTAAGGCACAGGAACTCCAGCAAGAAATGGAAATAGAGCTGAAAAAGGCTGGTATCTAAGCCAAGGCTTTGATTAGAGTTCGTAAGGTCCTGTCGGCACCGTCCGTTTGAGAACTTCAAGCTGTATGTCAACCCCGACAATGATGCCATAGTCGCGCAATACGGTCTCCACGGTCTTACGGGCTAACTCTGGATGGTTGTTCTCCTCGCTGAGGTGGCACAACCATACATTTTTTAGCTGTTCACTCATATTCTCTGCTATGGCCTGCCCACAAGCATGGTTAGACAGATGTCCCGTGCCAGACAAGATACGGTCTTTCAGAAACTGAGGATACGGGCCTCCCAGCACCATTTCCACGTCATGGTTGGCCTCAATGACAAGGTTTCGGGCCCGACCGATATAGTTCTTCATCTCATCGGTCACCATACCTGCATCAGTTATCAAGCAGAAGTTGGTTCCCTCTGCTTCTATAAAGTAGCCAACATTGTCGCTACTGTCATGGGGCACGCCAAAAGGGGTTATCGTAAAGTCCCCAATTTGCTCAGTATGCCCCTTCGCCAGTATTTTCGTCAGCTCTGGAGCCACTTTCTTGGTCACACAATAGTTCCGGTTTATACCAATATGCACCTGACGAGTGGCATAGACAGGCAAGGAGAAGTCATGGCTGAAGGAGCCTACCGACTTGATGTGGTCGGCATGGTCGTGTGTAATCAGCACATGGTGAACTTTTGAAAGGCTCACCCCGTAGTCTCTGCACTGCTTACGTAGTCCGCGCAGACCTACTCCAACATCTATGATAATGCCGTCGGCAGGTGTCATCAGAAGGTAGCAATTCCCACTACTTCCGCTGCCGAAGGATATAAATTTCAGCATGGTTCGTTCAATTTTTATGCAAAAGTAATAAAAAGTAATTACTTTTTCTGTATCTTTGCAGAGTTTTTTTAGATATTTAATGATATGAAACAGCTATTTGTGATAGGAGCCATCGTACTGCTGGCCGCATGCCAAGGGGAGAACATAACGGAAGGGGCAGCGGGGAAAGCCGCCCACAACTGGGCTGAAGCCTACTTTAACTGGGACTTTCCAGAAGCTGCCAACTACGTGACTACAGAAAGTGAGCGGTGGTTACGCTATGCTGCCTCTAACGTCACAGAAGCAGACTTGGAACAATTACGCCAGTTGGACACTGCCATCACGATAGAGGCGGTGGACATGGGGAACGACACATCAGCCACGGCAACGATTCGCGTTACCGACTTTCTAAGACAAGACAGCATTGGCCGGGCAGGCAGTCGCACAGCAGAGGGTTTGTTCCATATTCTGCTGGTCAAGCGAGACAACAAGTGGAAAGTCAGAATGGAAGGCCTACCGCAAAGTGAAAGGCAAAGTCACGACTGAGATTCGGATGAATGACGGGATAATGTTCACGTGCTGACTCATAGACAGGATTGACGGCTTTCATACCCATGTCAAAACGAATGATGAAATAGTCAAAGTTAAGACGCAGGCCAATACCATAGCTGGCAGCCAACTGTTTCCAAAAGTCAGTTATACGGAACTGGCCTCCCGGCTGCTCCTTGTATTCACGCAAGGTCCAGATATTTCCTGCATCCACAAAGATGGCTGCACCAAACTTCCAGAACAACTTGGCGCGATACTCTGCATTGAGGTCCAGCTTCATGTCGCCAGTCTGATTGATAAAGTCAATGCGACCGTCGCTACCGGCAAACGAACCTGGGCCTAAACTGCGCACACTCCATCCGCGCACACTATTGGCACCACCAGAGAAATAGCGTTTCTCAAAGGGCAGCACATTACTATTTCCATAGGGATAGGCTATGCCAAGGCCCACGTGGAAGACAAGTTGACTATTATAGGCCATCTGCACATTGCGCGTAAAGTCTACATCTCCCTTGACATATTGTGCAAAGGCAAGGTCCATAAAAGTACGCTGACCATCGGCATTGCGATGGAAGTTGAGCACATTGGAAGCCAAGCTGAGCAGATTACCAGCCGTCTCAGCCTTGGCCTTAATGGCTATGATACCGTTATTGTAAGTATAGCCTATCCCCCACTTCATGATGAACAGGTTCTCGTAGTTATAGCGCAGAATGGCGTTACGCGAACTGGTGTCATCAAGATATTCCCGACGGAACGTCTCGCTAATCCAAGGCATCGAAATATAGTTCAGGTCCAACAAGTCAAACTGATATCGGTCATGATGACGCTGATCATTCCATTTATAGCGCCAGGCCACAGAGAATACGCGGCGATGAAACTCTGGGCGGTTCTGTAAATCATAAAGCATTGACACTTCAGAAATAGCATTGATACGCCGACGAAAGCTGGAAGCCAAGAAGGGAGCTATGAAGCGTGGAAAGTTCAACTTTGCCTCAGCACTATACTCCAAGAAGTTGTTACTGGTATATCCCTCAAGTCCCTTAATAGCCTCATAAGCTCCACGCAGTTCTATGGTCAGGTTCTCGGAACCATGAAACAGGTTACGATTCTGATAGGTCAGTGAAGCAGCCGCACCTAAGTCTCCTGCCGTATTGGTGCCTTCCGGCTGAAAGGATATGGTGAAAGGCTTATTGGTCGTGATACTAATATCTCCATCAAGCACGGGCTCGTCAGGATGTTCACGAAACGTTATATTGGTATATCGCACTGCCCCCAACCGTCCGAAATGGTTATAGGTACTTTGCAGTCCGCGTGCAGAATAAGGTTCACCTGTTGCAAGAAACGTATTGTTTAACAACACCTTACGCCTCAGATGGACAACAGAGTCATTAGCATTGCCACTACGGTAGTTAATACTGCCCATCGTATAACGCTGGTGAGGGACATCGACCACTTGATTATTGCGGAAGCGATGCAACACCAATGTCAGGTTTACCAACGGCAATCCAGGAACAGAGTCTGCACGATAGCTGATGAAATCCTTATTGAATCGGTAGTATCCACGATTAGTCAGAAACTGTGTGATGCGTTTACGCTCCGCATCCAAGTTGTAGGCATTAAACCGCATACCCGCTTTAAGCCCTCGCCACTCTGGCTCCATGACATCTAACAGCTGGACAATAGCTGTATCACGCACATCATAGTTTACATGATGGATAAAATACACCATCCCAGGGTGCAGCATGTAGGTTGTCTTTATCTTCTTGCCGCGTATCTGGTTATTCACATCCACCGAAGCACGTAGGAAGCCTTGATTTTGCAGCTGTGCCAACAGATTCTGCTGCGACTGCCATGTCAGTGCCGAATCATAGAGCTGAGGAGCCTCTCCCATGGCTCGGAGTGTCCGGTTAATCCATCGCGTCGTGTCTTGACCGGACAGGGAATAAGTGGCCAAAGGCACCTTCAGGGCATTGAACCACCGAGAATTGCCTCGTTGTCGGACATACGACCTCAGTTCACTCGTGTTCAGTCCGGGTGCGCGCTCCTCCGTTTTCACCTCAACGCGATCCAGCAAATAGTCACCATCGGCGACGTATTTCGTCTCCGAACAGGCTGCCATCACCGTTGTCAAGGCCATTATTATTAAAGGTAAAAGACCGCCAATACGGTCCTTTACCTTTTCTTGTATCTTGGATATGAAGTTTTTACTCACAGAACTTGAAATAGTTCTTGGCATTGTTGTAGGAAATATCCTCAACCATCTTGCCCAGCAGCTCACGGTCGTCAGGCAGCAGTCCCTTCTCCACATCGTTGCCCAGCATGTTGCAAAGGATGCGGCGGAAATACTCATGACGCGGATAAGAAAGGAACGAACGCGAGTCGGTCAGCATACCCACGAAGCGGCTCAACAGACCCAATACTGAGAGCGCATTCATCTGGCGCTCCATACCGTCCTTCTGGTCGTTAAACCACCAGCCCGAAC
>ERZ842401.7219-NODE-7219-length-11477-cov-5.949046_pt1 | contig 11477 bp, 12 predicted proteins | sample MGYA00521270_ERZ842401 | MGnify/ENA primary metagenome ERZ842401 (study PRJEB31892, sample SAMEA3878208) | bioreactor metagenome | biome: Moose rumen | place: Sweden | collected 2011-10 | study: EMG produced TPA metagenomics assembly of the PRJEB12797 data set... | reverse complement strand
ATCATATATACAGGGGTTGATGGTATTTTTTACCCACCATTACCCCTGAAGAGCCTTTCTTTTCCATATCTTTCTATGCTCTTTGAAAATATCTTAGGCACAGCAACAATTAAAAACGCAGCCAAAAAAGAAACAAGTAACAACGACCAATGAAATCTTGAAAGAGCAATAGCACTAAATATAATACTGGCAATAGAAGCTATATATTCAAAAAAAGGTTCCCATGCCAGTCTTTGAACTTGTGAAACATCATTTGTAAACCATGAAATATACTCTCCGCTGTCCTTTTCATGGAAGAACTGATAACTATTATTAGTTATGTTTCTAACTAAATCCATTCTAAAGTCATTATTCATTTTACTTATGGCTTTGTTTTGAAAATACGCCCTAACGCAATCTGTAGATATATATAGTATCCATAAAAACAGATCCAAAAACATCCACCTTATGAATTTATATAAGTTTAATTCAATTATCCCCTGCATAGCTCGTATCATAAGTAAATTCAACCCAACAACTTCGCCCGAACATATGATATTTAAAATAGCAGATACGCAATTAATCTTCCAAAATTTGACTATGTACTTTCTCATATTCACCTTTCTTAATCATATATAGTAACTAAAACTTCGCACTTGCCAGAGTGACGCCACCCCTTTGCTTTTATGCAAGTGCAAAGTTTGAGTATAGTAATTATTAACTTTCGTTCCCTAGTGTGCTGACTCGTTCATATTTGATAAAATTAGAAGGATATAGATTTATATATAAGGAATAAAATCGAAGGCAATGTTAATCATTGTCGAGATTTTATGACGATGTAGATAAATTCATAGACAAGCAATTTAATTAAATATGAATGAGCCAGTATACTAGTAACTTTTCTCACCACATGTCTTCTGGCCACCAAAAGGTACTCCAAGCACCGAAAAATACTACAATTTAAGCCTATTTTTTTGTAAAATCCGTATCAAAATACTATAGTATGAATAGAATTTCATTTGTGAGCCGCCATCTTGAAATGGCGAAGTAATACAACTACTCCGCCATTTTTCCTGTGAATAAATACTAGCAATTACAGTTGTTGCCACATATTCTATCACCAACAGCAACAAAATCTACATTTGCCAGTATTTCCTCGTCCAAAAAGCCCCCTTCAATTATTCGCATATTTACCTCCTAGTATAAAACAAAGCATGTACACCTGCCAAAACAAATCTCTACTTACTTATACCTTATATGCATATATAAAACAATAGACAGAACTGGCAACAAAAGTTGCCAGTTCTGTCTATTGTGAATAACTACTATTATCATTACAATATACATATCCCGATATCACAAGATGTAAGTTTAAAAGTTTTCCACTTTCAAACCCAAATTGGTGTCGCGGGCTCCACCAATTTGAACCATTAGCCGCTCGCTTTACTCGCGACATGAGGTTAAGAATGGAATACTTAGAAGTACAGAGTTGTATTTCTATTCACCAATACAAAGGAGTAATTACATATATGATAAAAAAGACACTTCTTGTTCTGCTAACTGTCATTACTATTTTAGCCGGATCAATCCTTATCTCCATTCATTTATCATCAACCATCAATAATGGATATCTCGAACTTTCCTGTAACTATTCTGATGATTCTGACGATTCAGGTTCAATTATCACTTCTTTTAACCTTTGATTAAAGAATTTCATATCTCTTTCGGCTTCATAAAATTCACTTACATCAAGAAGTACAGAAAGGATATTCTCTGCTTCTGTACTACCCGCAAAATTGCCATCATATTTATTCCACAAAATATTATAAATATTTTTAGTAACCTCTTCTCTATTCATCTTTAAGAAGGTGTTTTTTAACAATATTTTGCTAATCTCAGTAGACTTTTGTTTGTTATCATGATCACCTAAATAGCTTGCAAAATACCATACAATATAATCTAAATGCCTATCTCTATGCCTCTTTTCAAGATAACTAACATCAGTAAAATATGCAAGAATACCATTAAATATCTTCTTCTGCAATTCATCATACCGTGCCAGATTATATATAAGATTATATTCAACCGATGTAAAATATGTTTTTGATATACATAAGTCACCAATACTTTTATCTATAGTAAGGTGCAGATATTTTCTTGCCAGATTTCCATAACAATTCTTATCGATTTCTTTTAGTCCAATGCTTGCCAATGCTATCTTATTGCCAACAAATTGACTATTTATTGGAATACTCATGTCTATTTTATTTTCCAATAATAACAGCATATTAATAGCTTCATTATATTTTGATTCATTTATATTTTTTTTAATTAGCATAGAATCTTTTATTAAAGAATACTCGTCTGCTACTATCTGTGCATAAAAATATTGTTCAGGCAATCTAGCCTTTTTTAGTAGCATTATAGTCTCACAATCATGTGTTTTTGCCTTGCCAGTCTCAAGTCTTGAATATGTCCTAATATCACAAATCTCTTCACAAAACTCTTTTTGAGTCATCCCAAATAGGATTCTCCGTCTTTTTAACACATCTCCAAGTAAATATATACTTCCGCCATAAAATACAGACCATGGATTTTCTTTATTATAGTCATTTTCGCTTATTTCAAACACTTTTCTAAATACATTATCATATTTCTCATATTCACTTTGTTTTATTCCCCGCGATAGAGTTTTCCCCATCGTAAGAAGCGAAGGCAAATAAAATAACAGACCACTTTTCTTTGATATATCAAGCGCATAATTCAGATATTTCAAAACAGCCTGATTCTTGTTTTCATCTTTTGTAAAAAAATCATTTCCACAATTCGCCAAGTAGTTCCAATATTCTACCAGTACTGCCGGAAACACTTGCATCTGGGGTTCAGTGTCCCACTTCTGTTCTATTATGTAGTCAAGTAGTTTTTCAAAGCATCCATTAATAGTAAGATTTCCACATATATTATCATCTATAGTATCAATTTTGATGGTTGATCTTATTTTCAAATAATATGACAGATATTTTACCTCTTCACCGGATAGTACATACTCAGATAATTTACTATATTTAATACTCGGCATTGTCATTCTAATGCATTTACAAATATACTCATAAGACATTTCGAGATCAGAAGATGATTCCAAAACTGCTCTTATAAATAGTGCAAATTGCAAACCAACTTTATCTTTCTTGACTTTTTTTCGTATTCAATCAGAACAGGCTCTATATTTTGTGTGTCTTCATTTTCAAAAGCATATATTATTTCTCTTTGCTTAGAATATACTTCGTATTCATCATACTGAAGATACTCAGTAAATAATGCCAAAGAAATTCCAAGTCTACTCATTAAACGTCTTCTTGAAAAGAAACCAATTCGCCTTTGACCTGACTCAATTCTGTTTATCATGCTCTTGTCACACATACCTCGTGCGAGCAGTTCTGCTGATATACCTTTGTATTTCCTTATAGATTTTAAAAGATTGCCATAAGCTTTTTTATTTTTATCCACAATAATTCCTTTTTGAAGTTAAATTGAAATATAAATAGGACAGTTTCAGTGTTACTATAATGCCTTTGACTCTTTTACTACACTGAAATGTCCCTTTAAATTCACTTAATAACTTACTTCTATTATTCTTTTTTATCCGCTATAGCAACTTCTACCACGCCCTCAATCTTGGGTTTTTCACTTCTGATCTCAATCTGAGGTCCTCCGGTACCTTCAATATACTCTCTTGTAAGAGTAACTCTGCCTATATTGTCATCCTTTGGTATCTCGTACATGATATCAAGCATGAATTCTTCTATGATAGATCTAAGAGCACGAGCTCCCGTATCCTTTTCAAGAGCCTTCTTTGCGATTGCTTCAAGCGCGCCATCATCAAATCTAAGATCTACTTCATCAAGTTCAAGGAGTTTCTGATACTGCTTGAGAATAGCATTCTTGGGCTCTTTGAGGATTGTGATAAGCGCTTCCTTGGTAAGACCTGAAAGTGTGCATACTATAGGAAGTCGTCCAAGGAACTCCGGGATCATTCCGAACTTCTTTAAATCTTCTGTAGTTACGTATGAAAGAATGTTCTCGTCATCATCATACTTATCCTTAAGCTCAGAGTTAAAACCTATTGATGAAGATTTATTGAGTCTGTTCTTGATGATATCTGAAAGATCCGGGAATGCACCACCACAGATAAAGAGAATATTCCTTGTATTAACTGTAGTAAGTGGTACCATTGCATTCTTGGAATTAGCTCCAACAGGAACTTCAACTTCAGACCCTTCAAGGAGCTTGAGCATTCCCTGCTGTACGGACTCACCACTTACATCTCTTGCTGTTGTGGACTTCTTCTTGGCTATCTTATCTATCTCATCTATAAAGACAATACCGCGCTCAGCTTTCTTGACATCATTGCCTGCTGCCGCAAGAAGCTTAGATATTACGCTTTCGATATCATCACCGATATATCCTGCTTCTGTAAGTGAGGTAGCATCTGCTATTGCAAGCGGAACATCAAGAAGACGTGCCAGAGTTTTGACAAGATATGTCTTACCACTACCTGTAGGTCCTATCATAAGGATATTAGATTTTTCAATCTCTATATCATCCATAGTTCCTGTAGCAACTCTTTTATAGTGGTTATAAACTGCAACTGAAATGACTTTTTTGGCCTTATCTTGACCTATTACATATTCATCAAGCTGTGCCTTGATCTTGTGAGGAGCTGGGATCTTCTTGATATCAATAGGCTCTTCATCTTTTTTCTTGGGCTTTTTGATGCGCTGCGAATTAGGAATTCCTCCTTGAAGATTAGAATTAATATCCCCAAGGTTCATGAAAGTTATACCGCTACCCTTATTAAGCTCATTCATAAGCTCAGGGTTATTGAGTAGATTGTTGTAATCATACTGGCTTACAGTATCCATAGTGCGATGCATACAATCTTCGCACACGCATATATGATTTGGAAGTTTGTACATGCGCCCGGCCTTGGACTCAGGACGTCTGCAGATGAAGCAAATATCCTCATAATCATTTTCCTTTTTATCAGAATTCGATATATCCTTATTGTCTACAGTAGATTTACCGTTTTCATCTATCTCTCGAAAATCCATGGTACTCTTATCATTATTGTCGCTATTATCTGTATTAACGCTATTGCCGGTTGTTTCTGTATTATTAGTTTCTGTAGTATCGTCGTTGTTGAATAAATCGCTCATATAAAACCTTTCTTTCTTGAATCTTCCAATTATATCATCCGCCGATTCGATTTACTTTCTCATTATACTAATTGGCTTCTCTTGCCTGTTTTTTATTCAATAATATATGTAAAAACGCCTTCGGCAATCTAAGTATATGCTCAGGATACTATAATGGCAAGTAAAGTTTGTATTAACTTTCTCAAACTCCCAACATATAAAGTACTCTATCGCTCCAATAAACAGATTTGCCCGCATCAAAAATGCTACCCTCAAAAAATCGCCTCGCACATATGAACGTAGTTAGTCGCATAAGGGCCTACGAAATAGGTAAGAGTAACCCTCCTTCTACTATTGCACCGGTTTAATTTACCGATGCCCCTCGTTTTTTGATTGTAACTTTAGATTATCAATATTGCGCAAATGCAGCTTTTCAATAATTGCTATTTACTTGCCAAATATTGCTTTTTCATGACAAATAATGCTATTTCAGGAATATTTTTACATAGCAAAAAAGACAGCATTAGGGGTTGCTGTCTTTTTTAGAGAAGGTATTTCTTTCTTATGGGGTATAGCAAAAAACTATATAATATTGGGGGGTTACGAGTATTATAATAGCATCCGACCCCTATACTCACAATGAACAGGTTCAACAAACTTAACAAATACTTATAGACTTTTTTGGTTATTTTTCAAAAAATATTATGTAAGCTCTTTCATTCATTGTGATTTTCAACAATTCATGCTATGTAAGTGAGAAATTTGGATCTGCAATACCAATATCATCTTTCTTAAAAAGCGCTTCAAACTCTTCTCTGCCTATCTTCTCTTTCTCGATAAGGAGACTTGCAGACTTATGAAGCACATCCTGATTATCAAGGATTATCTGCTTTGCCTTCTTGTAGCAGTCATCTATAATAGCCTTGACTTCTCTGTCAATTTCTCCACTCATGAGCTCAGAATGGCTCTTCCTGTGTCCTATATCATATCCTATAAATACATCATCTTCGTTTTCATCATAGTTAATAACTCCAATGCTTGATGACATACCATATTTAGTAACCATATTCCTTGCCATGTTTGTAGCTTTCTGTATATCATTGGAAGCTCCGGTTGTTATGTCATCAAAGATAATCTCTTCAGCAATACGCCCTCCCAGGTCAACCATAATCTCTTCGAGCATCTTGGTCCTTGTAAGGAACATCTGATCCTTTTCAGGAAGGGGCATCGTATATCCTGCAGCACCGGCACCTGTAGGAATAACCGATACTGTATATACAGGACCAACATGAGGAAGAACATGGAACAGAATTGCATGTCCGGATTCATGATAAGCAGTAATTTTCTTTTCCTCAGGAGAAATCAGGTGGCTCTTCTTCTCTGTTCCGATTCCAACCTGAACAAATGCCTTCTTAATATCCTCTTGAAGGATGTATGGCCGCTTATCCATAGCTGCATTTATAGCAGCTTCGTTGAGGAGATTTTCAAGATCGGCACCCGTAAATCCCGCCGTTGTCTGAGCTATCTGTCCCAAATCTACATCATCACCAAGGGGCTTATTCTTGGCATGTACGTTTAGAATCTCTTCACGGCCTCTTATATCAGGACGTCCAACTGTTATCTTTCTATCGAAACGTCCCGGACGAAGAATAGCCGGGTCAAGAATATCCACACGGTTAGTCGCGGCCATCACGATGATTCCTTCATTGACACCAAATCCGTCCATTTCTACAAGGAGCTGATTAAGAGTCTGCTCACGTTCATCGTGTCCGCCTCCCATACCGGTTCCTCTTCTTCTGGCTACAGCATCAATCTCATCGATAAATATTATACATGGGCTGTTCTTCTTGGCTTCCTCGAAAAGGTCACGCACTCTCGATGCGCCGACGCCTACGAACATTTCTACAAAATCAGAACCCGATATCGAGAAAAATGGAACTCCTGCTTCACCTGCAACCGCTCTTGCAAGCAGCGTTTTACCGGTACCCGGAGCTCCTTCAAGAAGCACGCCTTTAGGAATACGAGCTCCAACCTTGGTAAACTGCTCAGGATTTTTGAGAAATTCTATAATCTCAGCAAGCTGCTCTTTTTCCTCCTGAAGACCGGCCACATCATCAAGTTTAACTTTGTTATCATCTCCAACCGTCATTCTGGCTCTGCTTCTTCCGAAGTTAAGCATACGGTTATTACTTGCATTACCCGATGACTGAGTTCCGTTCATCATAGACAGGAACATGACAAATATTATTACGACCGCCAGTATAGGCAATGCCCAATTAAACAGCCAACTGTCATCTGACACATCCCTTACCTCAGCATCAACGCCATATTCCATGAGGAGCTTTCTGACCTCTGTAACATTGGTTACATACAAGGTTTCTACACTTCTATCCTCATCATTGAACTCGATGTTTACAGCACCTGTCGCATTTTCGCTATTGGGGAGAATCACTGCGCTTTTGATTTCTCCTTCTTCAAGGTCTGTTTGAAGTTTGCCAATAGTATATGCCTGTGAGTCAGCCGTACGATTGCTGTCGCCGAAAAACTCAAGGACAACCAGTAACAGGAGCAGAACTATGATAAATCCGAAGATCGTCCCAAAACTTCTTCTGCGGTTATCCACTGTTTTCCTCCTTTTTCTTTCATCCGCAACTTGCGGTTATGAACACCTCTTTTTCGCCAAAAGATTATTCTTTAAATCTTGTCGCATCTTTGTAATAAGCAACAATCAGTCAAATTCTACCACTCCTATATAGGGAAGATTACGGTATCTTTGATCATAATCAAGTCCGTAGCCAACTACGAATTCATCCGGGATTTCAAAGCCTGTATAATCAACCTTGACATCTGTCACTCTGCGATCAGGCTTGTCAAGCAGTGTTGTAAGCTTTATGCTGGATGGTCCCCTGTCTCCAAGCATCTTAATAAGATAACTTAGTGTACGACCTGAATCCACGATATCTTCAACTATAAGAACATCCTTGTCCTTCAAGGGTTCATCAAGGTCCTTGACTATCTTGACCACACCGCTTGATTTGGTAGATGATCCATAGCTTGATGCACTCATAAAATCAAGAGTTACCGGAACCGTGATACGCTTTGCAAGTTCTGTCATGTAGAAGCTTCCACCTTTAAGTACACATATAAGATGTACTGTCTTCCCTGCATAATCCTTGCTGATCTGTTCACCAAGTTCTCTGATCCTTTTGTCAACTTCCTCTTCAGTGAACATAACTCTAACTCTCTCTGCCATTGTTGTTACTACCTCATTCCTTTATTAATTTACTGATAACGCATCTATTTCGAGGATGTGTTTGGTTCTGTCTGAAATCTCATAGGCACAGCTAATACGATATCCTATCACCCAAATGATATCATCTGCATCTGCCATGACAACTATACTGTCTCTTGATTTTTCAGGGATTTTCTCATCAATCATGAATTTCTTAAGGCTCTTGCCATGCCCTCTTTTGTCCACGATGATATGGTCGCCCGTTTTACGAAAGCGAAAAGTCGGGCACGATAATATTTTATCATAATCAAACCATTTAGTATATGGCAAGCGAGGAACCTTCAAAAGAAAATCCTCTATCTGACCACTTGGAACACTTATTAAGCGAGCCTTGAAATTATAACCGCCATATTCAAAAGAATAAGTTCTGCCTTTTTGGAGCTCTTGAGAATCTATAATCACAGATTCGTCCCTTGTATCTGCAGGGCTCTGATTCACATCATCCAGAATTTTAATCTGCAACTTGTCATAGCTTCTCAAAATTCGGATACCGTAAGGGAGATGAATTTCTTCGCTCCCGTTTCTATTCATACACAGCTTGTCAGCATCTTCAATATGCGCCTGAGTTATATCTTTGCGAGCCATTGTAACGAAATTCAAAAGCTCCATAATTATATATTTTCGAAGAATATATGGTTTTTTTCTATATTCAGATAGATTAATAACAGGAGCTCGTTTAGCATTAGAATATTCGTGCTCTGTAATATCTATTCCTCTGCTACTGATAAAATCCCTGGCCTGCATCACCATATATTCCTGAACAAGTGATAATTCTTCTGCGGCAGAGCTAATGTGTTTCAGAGTTTCTGCATTAATCTCCTGTGACAAATAAGGAAGAATATGATGTCTTATCTTGTTCCTTGTATGTACATCCTCAAGGTTTGTTGAGTCCGTTTTGAACAGGATATTATTACTACAAAGATAGTCTTCAATCTCTTCTCTGCTTGTCATAAGAAGCGGTCTAATTATATGATTCCTTACTGCTCTTATCCCTGATAATCCGCGAAGTCCGCTCCCTCTTGCCAGGTTCATTATAAAGGTCTCAGCCTGATCATTCATGTTGTGTGCTATAGCAAGTTTGGTAGCCCCTATTTCTTCCATTTTTTGGTAAAAAAGCTTGTACCTTTCATTTCTGCCGGCTTCTTCTTCACCAATTGACTGGCTTTTGGAAATATATGGTATATCTACTACCTCTATATAGTAAGGTACGTTTAACCTATTGCATAAATTTCTTACATATTCGGCATCCTCCGATGCCTCCTGTCTGATCTTGTGATTGACATGAAGAACTGACAATTCAAAGCCAAGCTCTCTTCTAAGTTCACATAGCAAAATAAAAAGGCAAACCGAATCCGCCCCACCTGACACTCCGGCAAGGATATGGTCGCCTTGATTTATCATATTCTCTTTTTTGATATATTGAAGAACCCTGTACTTAAGATCCATATTGTCCCAATCACTAATCTATTAACGTAAACAGTGCAAACTCCCGAAACTCAGAAGTTTGCACCCCTAATTTGACTCTTTTTCAAAAATAATCTCACCGGGATAAACCAATCCCAGCTTCTGTCTTGCTACATCTTCTATATATTTACGCGTCTGCGTTTCTTTTACAAACTCGTCGATTTGAGTGCTTCTTTGCTCCTCTTTTGCTATCTCCTGCTGAAGCTGTTCTATCTTGGTCTCATTCTCTCGAACCTGCTTCAATAAGTCTATGCTTCTGACAGAAACCACAAAAGTAAGAAGTAGCACCACAATCGCTGCAAGGATGATACCAAATCTGTTCTCCCTGCGTCTGGTTCTATATCTTGTCTTCATATAGAACTCCTCCCTGTGGTATTTGATGTATTACGTAGCATATGATGCAGATATCAAAACTCTTAAATCGCGGCATCATATTATGTTAGAGATTTGTTTCAATACCAATGTAGACTAACAGCTATATTAATCTTACCACCTCAGAAGATTCGGCGCAACGACGTTTTGTTATCAATATTAAATACATTACCTGAGAGCCGCTCGCAAAAAGCTTAATTATAAAACTTTCGCATTGTCATAGCTAAATGTATTTGTATAATTCTCCTGCATTTTCCTTATGTACTGTTTCCTGTACATCCAGCACTTCAACACTAACATCTTTATTGCCAAATTGAATAGTAAGATGATCTCCTACCTTGACTTCAGTTCCTGCCTTGGCGGTTCTTCCGTTTATCAAAACTCTCCCCGCGTCGCAAGCTTCATTGGCAACGCTTCGTCTTTTTATAAGGCGTGATACCTTCAAATATTTATCAAGTCTCATGTTGACCCCTCATTTTCCAAAAGTTTCATGTAAATTCATGCTGCTTTTAGAACCATCTTAACCCTTTTACAAAAGCCTGCAGAGAAAAGCTCTCAGCAGGCCAAAAGTTCATGTGCTTATAACCGATCAAAAAAACGATTATATGAACAATTTTAGTGTTATTTCAAGAAACAATTATCTTTAAAAATAATCACTAATTATTTCTTATTTACAGCATCCTTAAGAGCCTTACCAGCCTTGAACTTAGGAGCAACTGATGCTGCGATTTTCATTGTAGCACCTGTCTGAGGGTTTCTGCCCTGTCTTGCTGCTCTCTTGGCAACTTCGAAAGTACCAAAACCAACAAGCTGAACTTTGCCCTTTTTCTTGAGCTCTGCTGTTACTGTCTCTGTGAAAGCCTTAAGAGCCTTCTCAGCGTCCTTCTTGGATAATCCTGCATCTTCTGCGATTGCTGCTACTAATTCTGTCTTGTTCATTAGGAAATTCCTCCTGTAAGTTTGTAATGCGCCTAAACAGCGCTTTTTGCTACCGGCTGTACGCGGTATATATCTACTTATAAACGTTTTCGGGCAGCCTGTCAAGGAAAATCCTTATTTTTAGCCGTTTTTAGCTTACATCATTCCATTTTTCTCCTAGTATATGAACAATTTGTACCTGCGAAATTTGTCAACCTAGTTGTCAGTAAAACTTGATTTGTTGATAGTTACTATAT
>ERZ842401.7218-NODE-7218-length-11477-cov-8.784889_pt1 | contig 11477 bp, 14 predicted proteins | sample MGYA00521270_ERZ842401 | MGnify/ENA primary metagenome ERZ842401 (study PRJEB31892, sample SAMEA3878208) | bioreactor metagenome | biome: Moose rumen | place: Sweden | collected 2011-10 | study: EMG produced TPA metagenomics assembly of the PRJEB12797 data set... | reverse complement strand
CTTGCCTCATGAACGTCCTTTTTTTACTTTGTCTAGTTTTTAGGGTTCAGTTCAAAGAAGGGGTCATTCTTTATATAAAGAATGACTCTTTCTTTAGATTGTCATTCTGAACTTGTTTCAGAATCTACTTATATTTTATAGTATTCCTATGTCAAATACGGGCTTATGTTTTTTGCCATTCTGAAATTGTCCATATTCTTTGATACGAAAATCACAATATGCTTATTTATATAGTGTTCCGAGAAATTCATTATTTTCAATTATTACTTTTAAATTACCATATTGATTTGAAAGAATATACACCTGCGGATTATAATAATACATGTACTTATATTCTTGGCATTGGAATATTAATCCATTTGTAAAATGCCAAATTTTGTTATAAGTACACCCATCAAATTGCCCATATATAGATGTTTTCTGTATAACCCCATAACCGGCTTTGCATACGTTTCCCAAGTCCCGTATGCTTCAGCGTTTAAAGGTATAAGAATTAAAATTAAAACTAATAATGTCTTTTTCATGCATTATCCTCTTTTTTAATAAAAGATTTTAAAATATCAAAATCCCATATTATATGTTTTCTATAATGTTTTACTAATAATCTTGTTTTATATGTGCCAAAAATTTTAAATATTTCTTGTTGCCTTTTAGATGATAATTCTGATGTGTCATTATTAAGTCTAATACAATGTATTTCTATTGCTAATTTTGATAATTTATCTATTAACATAATAGTATTTTCATCAAGATATAACATTGCATCCTGTTTTGCAACATATAATAAATTAATATCTTCAAATTCTACTTTGCCAGCAGATACAATTTTATCTAAACACCCTTGAATTTTATTATAATTTTCTATATAAAGCTTTCTTGAGGTCTCATCACACCTATATTTCAAAGATTCCCAGCCTATTAAAAATGTCATAATTATTATTAAATCAACAGCAATATCACAAAATAATTTTATAGCTGACCAATCATTAAATTTATGTAATAATACCATTAAACCCATGGTACAAATCAAAAATACAACCATATTTTTCATGTATTATTGCCTCCTTGAATATAAGCATGCTAAATTATGTTCGGCTGAGATAACAGAATCAGGGGGAATACTATGCCATTCCATCTGGTAATCATTTAACTCTAGACTGTCAATTACATTAGCTTTATTATCATATCTTAGAAATCCTTGTATTGAAAATTTATTATTATCACAATCATGAATATGTTGTACTACTAAATAATCTATTTCTTTTTTACATATACCTGTGTTAAAGTCATTAAACATTGCACTGCAGTCATTTAAATATTTCAACCATACAGAATAATAATTTCCATAATTATTTCTGTTATAATAATATTTTTCGACATTTTTATTTAAAAAAGAACCATTCCCTAAATCCACCCAATTTGCACCTGCAAGAGTAGGCATAACAATAGATATTGCTAATATTAAAGTTAATAATATCTTTTTCATATAATCTCCTTCTTAATAATGACCATAATAATTTCTTCTATAACCGGAATTTTTGTAAGTATTATTATAGTTAGGTTTATAAGTGTTATAAGGATTTACGTAACCTTTTGCTCCTGTATATGGATTATAATTCCCTCTTGAAGAATAGTTATCCATCTTTGTGTAATTTGCATTACTGCGATAGTGTCCGCTTACATAAGTTCCATTTCTGGTTGTATAACCTCGAACATAAGTTGCTAAAGCCATGCCGTTTTGCAGAAAAATGCAAAGCAAAGCACATAAAATAATCTTTCTCATTGCTGTAAACCTCATATAAAAACAATATTTTTATTATAAATTATTTTTTAATTTTTGTAAACCCCATGCGGTATAAGGATTATAACCGTATTTTTATAGGAGACTATTTGTCGCTTGATAACAAATAGTAGCAGTTAGAAAATATAAATATGAAAACTCGTATTCGACTAAAAAAGAAAATACTTAAAAATATTGGGTTAAGACTGAAATACTTTCGTGCGCAGAAAGGGATTTCTCAAGAGAACCTTGCTTTTAAAGTCGGAATCGATAGAACATATATTGGGGCAATAGAACAAGGGCTGCGCAGTCCATCAATTTACTGCCTGTTTACCCTCGCAACCGCACTTGATACAACCTTAAGTGATTTGGTTAATATTACCATTGAGTAAACTTGCTTATAACCTCGTTTATACCTTAGGACAGTTTAGTTTATAACCAAGTCGGCTTATTTTTCACATAAATATTCGATGGATAATGCCAAACTTACATTTTTACATTAATTAACTTTTATTTTTAATTTTAAAGTTCTATAATTAATACAGTTGAACATGCTTATATGGGAGAAAAATTTAGGGATAATGGACGGATATTGTTTTGAATTGATTACGGGTCCGATGAGCTGCGGAAAAACTGAAGAACTTTTGCGCAGAATAAGAAGATGTATTATCGCAAAGAAAAAGGTTTTAGTTATATCCCCCGATGTCGATACAAGAACGGGCGGAGATTATATTGAGTCAAGAAACGGTCTGTGGCTTGATGCTGTCAAGGTTAAACATTCCATTCAGATTATGAGTCTTGTAAAAGATGCACAAATCGTCGCTATTGATGAGTTACAGTTTTTTGATGCAAACATCGTTAATGTTATAACAGAACTTATGAAACAGGGTAAAAAGATTATAGGAACAGGCTTAGAACTAGATTTTAAAGCTGAGCCGTTTGGATACATGCCTCAATTGATGTGTATTGCAACAAAAGTTGATAAATTGCATGCCGTTTGTATGAAATGCGGGTGTGAAGAAGCAACAAGAACTCAAAGATTAATTGACGGAAAGCCTGCTGATAAAAATTCTCCACTTATTATGATAGGCGGGGATGAAACTTATGAAGCAAGATGTATTAAGTGCTATGAATTGCCTGATGTGAAGAAAAAAGCCGGGTTTTTGGGCCTGAAAGTTTTACAGTTTAAAGAACATTAATACTAATATATTTGACGTAATTTATATACTTTTATCTCTTGATTATTTCACAAATTCCCTTAATTATGGTATTATTACTATAAATATAAAGGAACTTTTTAAAGGTAGTTTCGTCTTATAAATGTAAGAATGGAATTATCGGAGGTTTATGAACATGAAAAATTCTATAAAAAAAAGTATTGTATATTTCGGTTTATTTGCTTTAACTGTTGGCTGGGTAATAACATCAAATGTTCAGGCGGCAACTCCAATCGAGATGTATGATAATGTATGGCGTTTAATCAATTCTAAATATGTCGATCAGACAAATAATGAGCAGGACTGGAAAAAATGGCGTCATAAATATGATAGTGTTATCCAGACAGATGAGGATGCTTATGTTGCAATTGATACTATGATTGCAAGTCTGAATGATCCATATACAAAATTTTTAAATCCAAAAGAATTTTTAGAAGAAACAAGTTCTATCAAAGGTTCATTAAAGGGGATAGGTATTCAGATCGGGATGAAAGACGGCAAATTGATGGTCATTGCCCCGATAGAAGATACACCTGCAGAAAAAGCCGGTTTGCTTGCTGATGACGAAATCATAGCTATTGATGGTAAAAGCACAAAAGGTATAACAGTTGATAAAGCTGCCGATCAAATAAGAGGGGAAGAAGGAACACAGGTTACCCTTTTAATTAAACGTAAGGGGGTGGAAGAACCTAAAGCCTATACTATTACCAGGGCAGAAATTGAAATTAAATCAGTTACTCAAAAGGTTCAGACTGATGTAAAAATCCCTGATGATGTCTGTTATATAAGATTAAGTTCATTTATCAGCAGAAATGCTTCAAATGAAGTTCGTGAAATTATCTTAAATAATCCTGATAAAAAATCATTTATATTGGATTTGCGTTCAAATCCGGGGGGATTGCTAAGTAATGCAATTTATATATCAGATATGTTCTTAAAAGGCGGCGATATCGTTTCGACTGTTGATAGAGACGGTTATAAGGAAACACAAAAAGCTTCTGCATCTTTATTAACTACAAAACCTCTTGTTGTTTTGCTTAATAAAGGTTCAGCTTCGGCAAGTGAAATTTTTTCAGGTGCAATGAAGGACAATAAGCGTGCAGTTTTGGTCGGTACCCAATCATTTGGTAAAGGTTTGGTTCAGGAAATCAATAAGCTTCCTAATGATGCAGGTGTAAATATAACGATTCAGAAATACCTTACACCAAATGGTACTGATATTCATAAAAAAGGTATAACTCCTGATGTTGTTGTAGAGCTTACTGATGAGCAAATCAAGAATAAAGATGATGCTCAATTGAAAAAAGCTATTGAAATAGCACATGAACTCCAGACAGGTTCCTATGTGGTATCAAAATAAGAAAGTTATTTTCTCAGGTTTGATGCACCTTTAAGATATACAAACCGAGGTTTAAAATCTTCATCACTGTTATAAACAATAAGTACTCTTAAACACATTTTTAAAGAATTTGGGACATTTAGTTCGTGAAAACACATCATAGCTATATTGTCCCATTTTAAATTTATTCTCGCAAATTTTGCGGGAAATTCTGCATCAAGGTCATCAGTTGTTGTAAAAATAGCGTGTGAAATTTTGCTTTTATCAATATTATTTTCAATTATCATTTCTGTAAGCAATTCAATTACTGCATCTTCTATTGCTTTAGAAGAATTATTATCCACCGTAATTGCACCGCGAATCCCTTTTGTTACCATTATTCCCTCAATTGTCATTCCGAGCCGTTTTAATGAGATTCTTCGCTTCGCTCAGAATGAAGATTTTAGGCGAAGAATCTTTTGTATTATTTTAATCCGTTGTACCAGTCTGATGCTTTCATTTCCCCTTTACCTTCAGGTTTTACTGTTAAAAGTCTGACAAGACCGTTTCCGCATCCGATATCCACTCCAAGCTTGGAGTGAGAAACGATTTTGCCCTGTATCCCTTCGCCATCAATCGGTTGTGTTTCTATAACTTTTATAATTTTATTGTTGTGAATAAAATAAGCACTTGGACTTCTGCAAACTCCTCGTACAAGATTATGAATATCTTTGTTTGACTTTGTCCAGTCAATTAAACATTCTTCTTTTGTTAATTTTGGGGCCATACATACTCCGTCTTCACATTGTTTTTCAGCTTTTAAAGTCCCATTTTTTAGTCCTATGAGCGTATTTTCTATCATCTGTGGAGATTTTTCTCCTATTTCGTTCCACAATTGTTCGCAATTCATATTATCTGAAATAGGTATAACAAGCTTTTTACAGATGTCTCCGCAATCAAGTCCTAATTCGGTAATCATTGTGCAAATTCCGCTTTTTTTATCCCCATTTATGATAGCTCGTTGTATAGGATTTGCACCTCTGTATTTGGGCAATAGCGAAGCATGAAGATTTATTGTTTCAAATTTTGGAATATCCAAAACGTCCTGAGATAAAATTTGACCAAATGCAAATGTAACGAAAAAATCAGGCTCAAATTTTTTCAGCGCTTCCTGAATGTCCGGCTCTTTTCTTATCGATTTTGGTTGGAAAACGGGTATGTTATGTTCCAGTGCATATTTTTTTATAGGAGAGGCTTGCAATTTTTTGCCTCTGCCTGCAGGTTTATCCGGTTGTGTAACTACTGCGCAGACTTCTATTTCTTTTGAATTATTCAGATAATCCAAAGATTTTAAACCGATATCAGGAGTGCCGAAAAAAATAACTTTTATCATAACTGAGATTTCAAATCCTCCTCATCCAAAAGTTTGTCTGTATCAATGGAGGGTAAATTATTTTTTTGCAGAATTTCTTCAGTTTCAAATCTGTTTAAACAGTGGTCAATAAATAAAATCCCGTCAAGGTGATCATTTTCGTGCTGAATACATCTTGCCAAAAGTGTTCCGTCTTTTGCTTCCATAACAAAAGTCTTACCATGTTCGTTTGTTGCTTTGACCATGATATCTTTATATCTGACGACATCAGAATATGCTTCAGGAAAACTCAGGCAGCCTTCTGTACTTTTTACCGCACCGGATTTTTTAATGATTTTAGGGTTGATAAAAACCATAGGATCCATGGGGGTTTCTTTTGTAGAAGCATCAACAACAAAAACTCTCAAATTCACGCCGATTTGCGGTGCGGCAAGTCCGACTCCGTTTTGGGCATACATTGTATCAAATAAATCTCTTATTAAATCACTTATTTTTTTTGATACTTTATGAACTTCTTTTGATGGTTCACGCAAAGATTCTTCACCATAGTGTAAAACTCTTTTTATAGCCATAACTTTAATACCTTCCTTAATGCACTGACAATTAAATAGTACTATAAATTGCAAACCTTTGCAATAAATAAGCTTATAAATAAGCAAAAATATTTTTGTTTGGATTTAATATAATTAAAAGGCTTAAAATATGTTAATTAATCAGTATGATACAAGTTTATATAATACCCCGACTTTTTGTGGTGATATGTCAAAATTAACAAAAAATAAACTGAGAAAGTTGGTCGCTCAGGGTTTAAATGACCGGCAAATCGGAGAAATGTATAATGTTTCCAAATCAACAATCGGCAGGAAACGTGGGAAACATGGTATAGAGCCTGTTAAAAAAATGAATATTATTGAATATGATAATTATGACTTTTATTATTTAAGAACTTTAGTAGATGAAGGAAATTCACTTTCTCAAATAGCTGAATTTTATAAACGAAGTACTTCTCATATGAGACAAGTTTTGAAACACTTCAATTTAAAAACCCAAGAAGCAATTCTTGCGGCTTCTGTAAAAAAAGAAGAATTGGATAAACTAATCTCAGAGGGAAAAACTCAGCAAGAAATTGCTCAAGAGTTGTTTTTAGAAAATTACAACACTGTAACACATCTTATTAAGAAATTTGGATTGGAAACTCCAATAAGTAAATTAGATAAAATTTTACCTATTGGTAAAATCGCAGATTTAATTTTCCGAGGTATGAAACCAAATGAAATTGCGCAAAAATATAAAATAGATGAGTCTGAAATCAGAAATAAAATGAAATCTACAGGGTTTTATGATGTATATAAGGAACTATATCAGCCTCATGATATACCTAAAGAAGAAATTCTCAGTTTAATCAGAAGTGATTATACTGCCGGCGAGATTGCCGAAATGTACCATTGCTCTATTGCCCAAATTGTAAGATACATGATAAAAAATAAAATTTTAAAAACTGAAATTCCGTCAAAAGAGCTCATTAAATCAGTAGAAAATGGTATGTCAATTAAAGATATTGCAATTAGTCATGATGTATTTAAAAATCGTGTACCTAAATTACTTACTGAAAATAACTTAAAAACCAGAGGACAAATATTGCAAACGCCTTTACCAAGGGAAGTTATTGAGGAAAAAATTCAAGGATGTAAAACATATACAGAACTGGCAAAAAGATTGGGTATATCCTCCGGTGCAGCAAAAAGACAAGCATTAAACTATGGTCTTGATATAGAAAGAGAAATATTAGTTTTACCTGAAGTCTCTGATATTACAAGAATAATGGAAATTAGCCCTAAAATCTCTGTTGATGAGTTGGCAGATAAACTAAATGTGGAAACAAGGGCTCTTGAACGTGTGCTTAACAAAAATAAAATAAAAATATACAGAGCGCATAAAGTTTATGATTATTCTTCTTGGGATTTTGTAAAATGGGTATCGTGGCTTATGAAACATGGTGATTCCCCGGTTCAATTGGGAGAACTTTTTGGATTGTCATCTTCAAGGGCGAGAAAAATTGTTGAAAACTTATCTGAAGAATATAAAGAGGGTTGTTATATAGATTTCCCTAAAATTCCAAAGGATAAGCTTTCACCTACAAGTGACAGTACAATTCGTTCTATAATAAAAGCTTCAAAAGAATATTTATATCCTAAAAAAAATCCTTATAATTACAGTCAGATTTATCTTGCAAAAGATTTTATAAAAGTTCAAATATGTAAAAAATATAAAATTTCTGATTCTACATTTGAGTATCTTTTAAATAAATATGATTTAAGTGATATTTACGAAACGTATGCAAAAAAAATGGCAGATAGAATATGATAGCAAAAATTTTAATAACATGCTATAATAACTATGTTATTTAAGGAGTTTAATTATGAAAAAGCATGTATTTATTTTAGGTTTTGCATTGACTTTATGTTTGAGTTGTCTGAATGTTGCTTTTGCACAAGAGCCAAATGCGGAGGCAAATAAAACTATTACGGAAATCGGCGTGCTTGTAAATTCGCAAAAATATCAAATTGCAATGACAAAATGTAATACGGCTATTCAAAAATACCCGAATGAAGCTTTTTTATATTACTGGAGAGGTACGATATATAATTCTATGGGGGAACACCAGCGTGCTATTGAGGATTTCAATAAATCAATAGAACTTGATGCAAATAATGCCAAAGCTTATGTTCTCAGAGGAATATGCAAAGCTGATTTAGAAGATAAAGAAGGTGCATTGGAAGATTATAATAAAGCGATAGAATTATCTCCTGAAGATGGTACCGCTTATTCAATGCGTGCGATGGTTCGTCTTGATCTTGGTGATATGGAAGGAGCTGATAAAGATTTGGATATCTCAAACAAACTAATGAACAGTAAGGATGATAAAAGTGAAAGTAAACAGGGTAAGTAGCACAAGTTTCACATCTTTAATAAAAATAAAAAGTCCTGAAGAATTTTTACTTCAGGCAAATAAAATGGTTGAGCAAATGCCCCCGAATTCAAAAGCTTTGTCCGGTACCGGTATAAGTTCTTTGAGTACCGGTATCAGTGCAAGTGGTAGTGCTTTAAATACTATGGCAACAACATCTGATGTAATTGCTGTTGCGCATAGTGCAAAAGCTGTCGGAGTTGATTCTTTCGGCATTGTCCCAAGTGTTGCTGCTAAATTAACCCCTTATGCCACTCCTGAAACAATGGTTTCATCCGCTCAGCATCCTGAAAGTATCGGGTCCATGTTTTCAGGGTTGGGGGCATGGCTGCATAGTCACTTTAGATTTATTGATAAAAGACAAAGAAAAATTCCTTCATAATCAACAAAAAATATCACAAATTATTTTTTTATTGTGATTTTTGGTCTTTGTATGCTCAAAACCATTTCATTTGGAATGTAAAAGTCTGTCATTCCGTAGTTTGCATTAATAAATAAAAATTCTAATGTTTCTCCCGGATCAATTTCCAGAGCTTCAAATGGTATTTTTAAATCTAAAACTTCATCATACACAACTTCCATTGATTTGTAGTTCTCAAGAACCCACATATCGCCCGGGATTGCTTTTACAAGTCTTAAAAATCTTAATTCATCATCTCTTATGGATATTTGAATTTCATTATGGAATTTTTCCATTGAAATAGGCGCGACATTTGTTGATTTATTTATTAATCTTATTGGCGACAATGCCTGAGTTCTTCCGGATCTTCTCAGGTATATGTACATTTGGTAAGTTCGCGGAATTGTCGTTGGATTTTCTTTAATATATTTATTCAAATAAAATCTTAAATAGAAATATTCATTATCGTTTCCAAAACATATTTTATCAAATAGTTTTGATTCCCTCAATACCGGTCCGTCAGGAATATCAATGCATCCGGCGTTTAGCCAGGAATTATCATCAATATTATTTTTCCCGTTAATTTCAGGACTGATTAGTGCTTTTGGATAATTAGACGGTTTAGCAGGAGTATAGCCTATTAATGGTTCATCTAAATATTTTGGATAATCCAATTCCAACGTTTTGTATATATTTTTCAAATGTGTTCTGAAAATAAAATCAAATATATTATCTCTGCCTGAATAATTTGGTTCCCCGTACCACCAGAACCAATCACTGCCCTCACAAATAAACAGTTCTCTTTGAGCAAAATTCAGGTTAGGATGATTTGGTTCCCGTTTTGAAAATGCAATAAAATCTTCTCTCGCGCGTTTTAAATATTTCCAGGCAATATCTTTAAGAGGTTCATCAATCCATAATTTATAACCTCTGTTAAAACTTGCTCCTGTTGCAATTTTATTCAATTTTTTATGTTCTTTTGTATTTTCAAGATAGTCACTAATTAAGACAGTTTCCAGTGAGCTGTCGTTACTTATGAGCTTATACAGGGTTTCTAAGAATGTATTGCCGTCTTCAATATAATTTTCCCAACAATTTTCTCCATCCATGGCTATTGTTAAAAGGTGATCATTGTCAGGGGATGACAATATTTTTCCCTGTAAAATTTTAATTCTGTCATATAAGTCATTTGCTGTTGCCACAGGGTTATGATGAGCATATTCAAAACTTACAAGATTATAAATTGTCGATTCTCTAAATATCATCTTTATATCGGATTTGTTAGTTTTATATGAATATGTTTTCAGAAGATGATATGGATCTTCTAAATATCCTTTAAAATCGTGAACGAATTCAAAATCTATTGAATGTGCCAGATTCCCTTCGTCAGAAATTGACCATTTAATTCCCAATTGCGAGAACATTTCCAAAGTTTTTGGGCTGACGCACTGTTCTGAAGCCCAAATCCCTTTTGGGCGTTTCCCAAATAATTCTTCAATTCTGTCTAACGCCATTTCTGTTTGTATTTTGGCATCTTCTTCAGTATTCAGTTCTGATATTTCATCTGCCGGATTATCTTTCCTGATGCTCTTATAGTCAAGCAAAATCGGTAATATCGGGTGATAATAAGGACTTGTTGTAATTTCAATTTTATTTTTCGCAACTAAATTTTTTAAAGTTGGAATAATTTTTCCGATAATTTTACGCTGCGCTTCAATTATGTCTATTCTGTCCTGTAGAGTGTAATTTTTACCTTTGCTGACTAAATTTTTTAAAGCGGGATCAGAGTTTTTGAAACTAGGATCAATCCAGGCTAAATTGAATAAAGCCATCAAATCAGAATATTCCTGATTGCTGAAAATTGATGTATCTTCAGTGCCTTTTTCCTGACTGATTTTGTATAATCTGTGATATTCATCATTTCCCAGAATCATTGTCTGATAGTTTGCATCAAAAAAGTTATTCAGTATAAAAATTTTGTCTTCATTTGAAAGATTTTCAACGGGAGTGACTGTAATTCTTGAATGTATGTCATGAGCTCCGTTTTCATAGTCAATTAATGAGTCTAAAAGTACCGGAACATAGTTAAAATTAAGTTTTAATCTATTAAATTTTTCAACCCAAAGGGCCATATCAAGATAATCTTTTACGGCATGAAGTCTTACCCAAGGCATAATGTAATCCCCTTGAGGCGTAAGCTGATATACCGGCTGATGCATGTGCCAGTAAAAAGCTATTGATAACTTTTTAGTTTGACTCATCATACTTTTAAGACCACTCTTTCAAGTTATATAGTAGCATAAATTCATTTAATTTTAAATAATGTATATAAACATTCTACTAATATTATTTATGTAAAAGACCGAATTTTGAACTGAAACCCTAAAACTAGACAAAGTAAAAAAAAGTCGGTTTTAGGGTT
>ERZ842401.7217-NODE-7217-length-11480-cov-15.478425_pt1 | contig 11480 bp, 11 predicted proteins | sample MGYA00521270_ERZ842401 | MGnify/ENA primary metagenome ERZ842401 (study PRJEB31892, sample SAMEA3878208) | bioreactor metagenome | biome: Moose rumen | place: Sweden | collected 2011-10 | study: EMG produced TPA metagenomics assembly of the PRJEB12797 data set... | reverse complement strand
AATTGCAAAAAATTATATTTAATTAGTATTATTTTTTTATTATAATAATTATGAACCACCACCCAATGAAGAATATCTACATCATCAGCGACGCTCATCTCGGCTCATGGGCCATCCCGCATCAACGCATGCAGGAGCGTAGGCTCGTGCGCTTTCTCGACGATATCAAGCACAAGGCATCGGCCATCTATATGCTGGGCGATATGTTCGACTTCTGGTATGAGTGGAAATACGCCGTACCCAAGGGCTATACCCGGTTTTTGGGGAAGATTTCCGAACTGACCGACATGGGTGTGGAGGTACACTACTTCACCGGAAACCACGACATCTGGATGTATGGCTACCTGGAAGAGGAGTGTGGCGTGATCATGCACCACAAGCCACTGACCACTGACATCTGGGGAAAGACCTTCTATATGGCACATGGAGATGGCCTGGGCGACCCTGACAGGAAGTTCAAGTTCATCAGTCGCATGTTCCACAACCGCCTTTGCCAGCGCCTTTTCTCCACGCTCCATCCCCGCTGGTCGATGTGGTTCGGACTTACCTGGGCCAAGCACTCGCGCATGAAGCGAGCCGATGGCAAGGAACTGCCCTACATGGGCGAGGACAAGGAATACCTGATACGCTACACCAAGCAGTACATGCAGACCCACCCCGACATCGACTACTACATCTATGGCCACCGCCACATCGAGCTCGACATGATGCTCTCGCGCAAGAGTCGCATGATGATCATCGGTGACTGGATCTGGCAGTTCACCTACGTGGTGTTTGATGGTGAGCACATCTTCCTCGAGGAATACGTAGAGGGAGAGTCGCAACTGTAAGAATGGGCAACGAAATACAATTAAAACTGCGTGCTTTTCTCAGGGAAGTAGCATTCTTTTTTTGATTTTTTTTTCGAAGAATGTACGTTGTTTCAGAAAAAATGATTATCTTTGCAGTTAAATTGTAAACATGGCAACTATGCAAACAAACTGTCACCTTTCGGTATTGATACATGAGCAGGCTAAGATACACGGAGACAAGACAGTGCTGAACTATCGCGACTTCGGAAGCCTGAAGTGGAAAACAGCCTCATGGAACGAATTCTCACAGCGCGTGAAAGTGGTGAGCAATGCACTGCTGAACATGGGTGTGAGGGTGCAGGAGAATATGGGCATCTTCGCGCAGAACACCGTGCAGTATCTCTATACAGACTTCGGGGCCTGGGGAATCAGGGCCGTCACGGTGCCGCTCTATGCCACCAGCAGTGAGCAGCAGTTGCAGTATATCATCGCCGATGCTCAGATCAGGTTCCTCTTCGTGGGTGAACAGGAGCAATACGACAAGGCTCGCCGTGTGTTGCCACTGTGCCCCACGCTCGAGAAGATCATCATCTTCGACCCGAGTGTGCGCATCGCACAGGGCGATCCCAGCTCCATCTTCTTCGACGACTTCCTGAAGCTGGGCGAGAATCTGCCCCGCCAGAGCGAGGTGGAGAGCCTCTGGACCCAGGCCTCGATGGACGATATCGCCAACATCCTCTATACCAGTGGCACCACAGGCGACTCGAAAGGCGTCGTGCTGACCTATGGACAATACTACGCCGCCTTTGAGGCCAATGGCCGATGTGTACCCGTTGGCGAGAAAGACCGCGTCATGGTGTTCCTGCCCATCACACACGTGTTTGAGCGTGGATGGATGATTCTGTGCCTCACCTTGGGGGCCCAGCTCATCATCAACACCTTCCCGAAGGAGATTCAGCAGTCGATGCGCGAGACCCATCCCACGTGTATGTGTGCCGTGCCACGCTTCTGGGAGAAGGTCTACATTGGCGTGAAGTCGAAGATAGAGAAGTCCGGACCCGTGCAGCGCAGTCTGTTCAAGCGTGCACTGGCCGTTGGAAGGAAATATCAGATAGAGTATGTGAGTCGTGGCAAGCGAGCTCCACTGCCCCTGAAACTGCAATACGAGGCTTTCGACAAGACGCTCTTCTCGCTGGTTCGCAAGCAACTGGGCCTGGAGAATGCCCACTTCTTCCCCACAGCAGGGTCGTACGTCTCGGCAGAAGTAGAGGAATTCGTCCACTCGGTGGGCATCTTCATGATGGTGGGCTATGGTCTGACCGAGAGCTTAGCCACCGTTTCGTGCGACCACATGGACAAGCCTTACACCGTGGGAAGCGTAGGACGCCCCATCCATAGCATACAGATCAAGTTTGGCGTGAACGATGAGATCCTGCTGAAAGGCCCCACCATCACCCGGGGATATTACAAGCGCGATGCCCTGAACGCACAGGCCTTCGATGAGGATGGATTCTTCCACACAGGTGATGCAGGCTATCTGAAGGATGGCGAGCTCTTCCTGAAGGAGCGCATCAAGGAGCTCTTCAAGACCTCTAATGGCAAGTATATCGCCCCGCAGATGATCGAATCGAAGATTCTGGTGGACAAGTTCGTGGAACAGGTGGCCGTGATAGCCGACCAAAGGAAGTTTGTCTCAGCCCTGATCGTGCCTGCCTTCGCCGAACTGGAGGAGTATGCCAAGGACAACGACATCGCTTACGAGTCGATGGAAGACCTCTGCCACAACAAGCGCATCATCAGCATGCTCACAGAGCGCATAGACACCCTGCAGCAACAACTGGCCAACTACGAGAAAATCAAGGTCTTCACCCTGCTGCCCAAGCCCTTCACCATGGAGGCTGGAGAACTGACAAACACGCTGAAAATCAAGCGCGCCGTGCTCAACAAGCACTACGCCGCAGAGATTGAGGAAATGTACAAGGAATAGTAAACTAACGAAATGATAACCCAAGAGCAACTGAAAGATGTCCTCAAGCGTGTAGACGACCTGCACCACTACCTGGACATCGACCGGAAAAAGATAGAATACGAAGAGGAGGAACTGCGCACACAGGCACCCGATTTCTGGGAAGACCCGAAGCGTGCACAGGAGCAAATGAAGAAGGTGAAGGCCATCAAGAAATGGATTGATGGCTACAAGGAGGTGCGCACACTGGCCGATGAGCTACAGCTGGCCTTCGACTTCTTCCACGAAGAGATGGTCACCGAACAGGAGGTGGACGAGGATTACGCCAAGGCCATTGCCTCGATAGAGGACCTGGAACTGAAGAACATGCTGCGCCAGAAGGAAGACCCGATGGACTGTGTGCTGAAAATCAACTCTGGAGCTGGTGGCACCGAGAGCCAAGACTGGGCTTCGATGCTCATGCGAATGTATATGCGATGGGCTGAGGCTCATGGACATAAGGTAACTATCAGCAACCTGCAGGATGGCGATGAGGCTGGCATCAAGAGCGTGACGATGGAGATAGAGGGAGGCGAATATGCCTATGGCTATCTGAAGAGTGAAAACGGTGTGCACCGTCTGGTGCGTGTGAGTCCCTTCAATGCCCAGGGCAAGCGCATGACATCCTTTGCCAGCGTGTTCGTTTCGCCTCTGGTCGATGATACCATCGAGGTGTATGTTGACCCCGCCAAGCTCTCCTGGGACACCTTCCGAAGCAGTGGAGCCGGAGGACAGAACGTCAACAAGGTGGAGTCGGGTGTGCGCCTGCGCTACTGGTACACTGATCCGGATACTGGCGAGGAGGAGGAAATCCTCATCGAGAACACCGAGACGCGTGACCAGCCTAAGAATAAGGAGCGTGCGCTGACACTGCTCCGCTCGCAACTCTACGACCGTGCCATGAAGAAGCGCCTTGAGGCACAGGCCAAGATAGAGGCTTCGAAGAAGAAGATTGAGTGGGGTAGCCAGATCAGGAGCTACGTGTTCGATGATCGTCGGGTGAAGGACCATCGCACCAACTACCAGACATCCGACGTAGACGGTGTGATGGATGGCAAGATAGACGGTTTCATCAAGGCCTATCTGATGGAGTTCCCCACCACCGACGAAGATTAGTCAGCCCCTCCCCAGGTTGTGTCTGTCGCTGTACCACAGCGCCCACCATCAAAAAGAATCATCCCATAAAAAACAAGCAATATGAATAAGAAAAAAAGAGAAATGCGGAAAGCTCGCCGCGAAGCTAAGCAGGAGCAGCAAGCAAAGAAAGTAATCAACTGGATTGTAGGTGTACTCGTAGTGTTGGCCATCGCCCTGATTGCCACTTTCATGATTCGCTGGGCATAAGCCATCCCAAGGCCCTCAGCGGAGCCTGCATCCACCCTTCATGTAAACAAGCATGAACTATCAGGAAATTGAGCGCAAGTTCCTCGTCAAGGGCTATTCCTACCGGGAGCTTGCAGAGAGTAGTAGCCACATCATGCAAGGCTACATCAGTAGTGGTCACGGACGCACGGTAAGAGTGCGCATCCGCGACCATCAAGGTTACATCACCATCAAGGGACCATCAGCCGATGGTGGATTGTCGCGCTTTGAGTTTGAGAAGGAAATCACGCTCGAAGAGGCTCAGCAGCTCATGACCATCTGCGAACCAGGCATCATCGACAAACAGCGCTACTTAGTGAAGTGTGGCAGTCACACCTTCGAAGTAGACGAGTTTCGGGGCGATAATGCCGGACTGGTAATGGCAGAGGTGGAGCTGCAGAGTGCAGAGGAACCCTTCGAAAAGCCCGATTTCATTGGGCAGGAGGTGACAGGCGACAAGCGCTTCTATAATTCGCACATGCGCACCCTGCCTTTCTGTTTGTGGAAAGGCACTATCCCCTCCACCTTCCGGCATCTTGACCTGGAAGGTGCAGGAGTTTAGACATCCCAAATGACATGTTTATCACTTGCCAAATGACATGTTTAGCCCCTCCTAAATGACGTATTTTCGCTGTTGAAGCCGCAGGCCTTCCCCTCCCTATTGCTACCCTCTCCCCTTGGAAAGGGGCTGGGGGTGAGGCCGGGAGGGGTTAGGGGTGGGTTCAGCCATCTTGAAATCAGAGCAGGTTCATGGTGTCAGTAGCAATCATCAGCTCCTCATCGGTGGGGATGACACAGACAGTCACCTTCGATTCAGGCTTCGAGATAATGGCCTCTTCGCCACGCACGTTGTTCTTCTCAGCATCGAAGTCAACACCGAGGAACTCCAGGCCCTTGCACACCTCTTCGCGCATGCCTATCTGGTTCTCGCCCACACCAGCGGTGAACACGATGATGTCTACACCACCCATAGCAGCAGCATAGGCACCGATGTATTTCTTGATGCGATAGAAGTACATGTCTAAGGCCAGCTGGGCACGCTCGTTGCCTTCTGCCGCTGCATTCTCCACGTCGCGCATGTCGCTCGATTCGCCAGTGATACCGAGCACACCACTCTGCTTGTTGAGCAGGTTCGACATGCCATCGGCATCAAGGTCGAGCTTCTTGGCCAGGAACGTGATGGCACCGCCATCGACATCGCCTGAGCGAGTGCCCATCATGAGGCCTTCCAGGGGGGTGAGACCCATCGAAGTGTCGATGCACTTGCCATCCACCACAGCTGCAATAGAGCCACCATTACCGATGTGGCAGGTGATGATGCGCTTGCCCTTGGGGTTGACATCGAGGAACTCGCATACGCGCTGACTGACGTAGCGATGGCTGGTACCGTGGAATCCATAGCGCCGCACACCATACTGCTTGTACAGACGATAAGGCAGGGCATACATGTAGGCACGCTTGGGCATGGTCTGATGGAAGGCTGTGTCGAACACACCCACCTGGGGCAGACCAGGCATCAGTTCGCTGACAGCGCGCACACCCTTCAGGTTGGCTGGGTTGTGCAGGGGAGCCAGGTCGATGCACCCCTCGAAGGCATCGAGCACCTCCTCGGTGAGCAGCACGCTCTTGTTGAACTTCTCGCCGCCATGCACCATGCGATGGCCCACGGCATCAATCTCCTTGAGGTCTTTAATCACGCCAATCTGCGGGTCGGTGAGCAGAGAGAAGATGAACTTCACGCCCTCGGTGTGCTCGGGGATGTCGTGCATAATCTCTTTCTTTGAACCGTCGGCAAGCTTCACCTTCACGAAGGAACCTTCCAAGCCCACGCGCTCGGCGCCACCTGATGTCATCACACTCTTGTCGTCCATGTTATACAGTGCATACTTGATAGACGAGCTTCCACAATTTAATACTAAAATTTTCATAATTTATTATTGATATTTAAATTACAAATTGTATTTTTTTGAGGGAAACTAATTATCGTAATGCCCGTAATTTCATTCACTAATTATCATAATAATTATTTTGCCGACATCATTCATACACTCGATTGTTCAGTGATGTATTCCATGTAATTGTCCTTATTCAGGAGGACAAATTCGTCGTATTGTGGCAAGTAGATATAACGTTCGGTGTGGAGGCATCTTTCTCCGAAGTTAATCAATACGCCTCTGCTTTGCTTGCTGATGCGCATGTAGTTGAAGAGCTGGGCCCGATGGTCGGGTTCAACATCCATGCCACGAATACCAAACTCTATCTCAAGAGCTTCTTGATAGACGGCCTCAGCCATTCCACGTCCCAGTTCATTGAATACATCGATGGCCACTCCTACCACTTCATATATGTCCAGATACTCCTGTTTTGTCATGATAATGAGCAGACAGAATAGTCTTTATGATCATTTGTGAATAAAAATTACGCGTATTACGATAATTCGTTTCCTTTCTTATCTACATTGTTTAGTGAAATATTACTTGGCATCCATTGCCTGACAAGCAGTGATGGCCACAAGATAGTAGATGTCTTCCACGGAGCAACCACGCGAGAGGTCGTTCACGGGACGAGCAATTCCTTGGAGGATAGGACCGATGGCCACAGCATCACCTAAGCGCTGCACCAGCTTGTAGGCAATGTTGCCCACCTCGAGACAGGGCACCACCAGCACATTGGCCTTACCGGCAATGTCGCTTCCCGGAGCCTTCTTCTGGCCTACTGAGGGCACGAGAGCCGCATCAGCCTGCAACTCGCCATCAATCTTCAGTGTCGGGTCCATCTCCTTGGCCAGTCGGGTGGCCTCAATCACCTTGTCCACCACCTCGTGCGTGGCACTTCCCTTGGTGGAGAAGCTCAGCATGGCCACACGGGGATCCTCGAAGCCAGCCACACTCTTGGCCGTCTGAGCCGTGCAAACGGCAATCTGCGACAACTGGTTGGCATCGGGCATGGGCGTCACAGCCACATCGCCAATCACGAGCACTCCATCCTCGCCGTATTCGGGCTTCTTGGTGAGCAGCAACATGGCTCCACTCACGCAGGTAATGCCCGGCTGCGTCTTGATAATCTGTAGGGCAGGGCGCAGTGTCTCGCCCGTGGTGGAGAGCGCACCAGAAATCTGTCCGTCGGCATCACCCGTCTTGATGATCATACAACCCAGATAGAGCGGGTTCTTCACCAGTTCGCGAGCCTGTTCGATGGTCATGCCCTTCTTCTTGCGCAGTTCAGCCAGCAGTTCAGCATACTCCTCACTCTTCTCGCAGTGGAGCGGGTCGATGAGTGTAGCCTTCGAGATGTGTTTCAGTCCTTTCTCCTCAGCCAGGGCATGCACCTTCTCGGGGTTACCGATGAGGATGATGTCGGCCAATTCATCGCGCAGTACCCAGTCTGCTGCGGTCAGTGTACGTTCTTCTTCTGCCTCGGGGAGCACGATGCGCTGCTTGTTGCTCTTCGCCCGTGCAATAATTTTCTGCATTAAATCCATACTATTATTTATTTTAGTGAGTAAGTTTTTTAAATCCTTGCAAATTTACAAAAAAAATGTGGATAACCCGCTCAATGGCTATCCATCATTAATATTATTTAGTAATTCTGGATAAAATCGCAAACCTTTTGTAAATAAAGGCAGTTCGGAAGATTGAGAAAAATCGGGGTTACGAACTGGCAACGGTTCTCATTTCCTCATTCTGCCGTGATTTGCATATCAAAGAACTCCCGACTTTGAGCCACCAGCCTGTTTCAATGGCTCATTGTCGGGGGCAAAGGTAATGCTTTTATTTCAAACCGCCAAATCTTATGTACACAATTTAACTGGATTACCGCCATATCGGCTCCATGTGCCAGTCACCTACAAAACCATATATAATAAGGAATGTTGGGGCAGTTGTCAATCAAGGCAAGCAGTTTGTCTTTTATCTGGTTATCTGGGTACACAGCATTGCAAAGATAGATCATAGCGGAAATCACTCCGTATGGTTTTTTCTTCTGATTGTCCGTCAACGGATTCTGCAACCACTTGTCACGATGTCCTTTGGGATTGGTCACTTGTTTGGCAAGGCTGCGGTTCCAAAGGCGTGAGTGATGGGCTATGATGTTACGAAGCACAGAAATGGCTTCCAACCAACTGGATAACTCCTTTGCAGAATACAATCCAAAGTCGTTGGCAATAGCAGCACGTTCAGGTAACTGGCTTTTTAGATTCTTATACATCTTAGAAAGTGTGCCGAAGGTGGCTACTTCAAGAATCATCCATGCATCAGGATTGTTACCCTCCATCGACTCGCTATCCCAATTGGGATGCTCTGCGATATATTCTTTAGCAAACGGCTCAGTGCTACGATCAAACTCATATTTCAGGTCGAACACGAAGTCCTCGTAATAGTCTTTGCGCTCAAAGAGAGAAGCGTCCAAATACCAAAGCCCGCTGCCCTTTGCCTGTGACAGATGGTTGATAATCTTAGCCCGCAGTGCAACCTCTATAATCTCAATGGCACCAAAGAGAATTAGACGTAGGTTGCGGTCAAAGTTATATCGGGCAATCACATCATCAAAAGAAGCACCTTCCTTGAAATCGTGCTCCGTTTCTTCATCCCTCATGTCCGTCCGACGGAAGTAACTGATGTGCGCCAAACACTGTTTGGCTTCCTCTTCATTGCCAAATGCCATTCCCCTTGAACGGAGTAGGCGGATTTGTTCGTCTATCGTGCGTGGCTTCTGATTGCTCATTGCTGTTTATAAAAAAGTGACCCGCCAGCAGATCTACGGGATGCCGACGGGTTCTGTTATCGTTTGATTCGGACTGTCTTATCCGAGAATCTTCTTATTTTCGTGGGCAAAGATAGTATATTTTCTTGAATTACACAAGATTTTCGTAAGTTTTTTCACTAAAGGGTTTCAATTCTGACGATTTTTTAGTATCTTTGCACCGTGTTTCATAAGAGACACGCTGACATATAGAAACAACGAAGCGTTATGCTCGACTTGCTGATGGAAACGCAGGAAACTTCCAAAAGTAATGCAGGGACAGTGATGCAACTTTTAATAGGCATAGTGTCTTTATTCTGCAAGGTTTTTTGTACTTTTGTGCCATTAATCTAAAATAGCAATATGGCAGGCAACAAAGAACTCAATCGTCTGAAGGAGGTGCCTGTAGAGAAGGGAGGTTCCGCGAAACTATCGAGTGTTCCGTGGAGGGTACCAGAAATCCAGCCTCTGGCTATCCAGACAACTGGGATGTGCGCCAACGACCGTATCGAAATGGTGCACGAACTCATCACAACCTCCATTGGAGCAGCTGATGAAGACCGCAAAACTGCTTGACGTGGAACTTAACGACCTCGTCAGGTTTGATCAATTATTTAAAAATGAACAATAAATGAGATATGGTATAGACATATTTTCTGGTGCAGGAGGGCTTAGCCTCGGTGCGGAAATGGCAGGCATTAGGATTAGCACAGCTATTGAGATTAATGCCAGTGCTGCAAAAACATTCCTCCGCAACCACAAAGGCGCAACTGTGATACAAGATGACATACAGGACATTAATCCTATGTTGCTGCATGGTAAGAACAAGCCAGTGTTCGTAATCATGGGAGGGCCACCTTGTCAGGGCTTTTCACTTTCTAACACACGTACACGAAACATGGATAACCCCAAGAATATGTTGTTCAAGGAGTTTGTCCGATTTGTGAAGGAGATGAAGCCTGAGTGGTTTGTGCTGGAGAATGTATGGGGAATCACCAATATCAATGAGGGCAAGACGCAGAAGATGATTGAAGATTGCTTTCGTGCACTTGATTATGATGTTAAATCTGAGGTACTATGGGCATCCGATTATGGCGTACCCCAAAATAGAAATCGATTTTTCATGGTTGGCAATAGGCTTGGCATCGATTTCCAATTTCCAAAGAAACATAAAACAAAGATTACTGTAGAAGAAGCCATTTCTGACTTACCGTCTTTACAAAATGGAGAGATGCTCGAAGAAGCTCCTTATACAAAGCTCTTTGAAGATGCAAGTGGGTATGCTCAACTGATGCGTCAAGGGTCATGCCTTGCACGTCAAAACTTTGTATCAAGAAATAACGATTTAGTTATTGAACGCTATAAGTATATAGGCCAGGGACAGAATTGGCGGGCCATTCCAGACTTCCTTATGCAGAACTATGCAGACAAAGGCCGATGCCATAGCGGTATCTATAAACGCCTGAGGACAGATCGGCCTTCAGTCGTTATTTCCAATGATCGAAAGAGTATGCTGATACACCCACGGGAAGACAGGGGAATGTCAGTTAGGGAGGCTGCATAATAACACTAATTTGAACGTTTGTAAAATATGAAAGATAATCTGTTATTAAAGATTGGAGAGACATCCGAAAATGGTCAGGTAACCATAGTTGACGAAGATAGGCTCTGTTATATTGTACGGTCAGAAGGCAAAGGCGCTGTGGGCTTACGAACTATCTCAAAAGCTCTACTAAAAGAATACATTCCATACGTTGAAACGCATCCTGATGCAACACGCGAGGAGGCAAGGGACGCACTGAGAGGGAAGAGCGAGATAGACAAGTTTGAATATGGTTATGGCCCGACAATCATTTCCCTTGCTAAAATGGTGATAGAGAAAAGAAAGGGTGTAATACTCCCCTTTGATGCTAGCGTGAAAGGGAGTGCCACAACAAACTCTTCGCTCATTCATTTTATTGCTGCCCTTAAAACCAAGCCATTTCTCTTACTTGCTGGCATATCAGGAACGGGAAAGAGCCGTATTGTAAGACAGTTGGCCTACGCAACAGGCGGCGAGAATCCTGAAGCGGTGCAAAGGCCTTTCAACTTTGAAATGATTCAAGTACGCCCAAACTGGCATGATTCCTCTGACCTGCTGGGCTATGTAACAAGGGTAAGCGGTAAGGCCGAGTATGTAATGACAGACTTTGTTCGGTTCCTTGCCAAAGCTTGGTATTTCGAGGATGTGCCTTTCTTCCTTTGTTTGGACGAAATGAACTTGGCACCAGTGGAGCAGTACTTTGCTGAATATCTCAGTGTTATGGAAACAAGAAAACTGCGAGACGGCAAGATTGTAAGCGACCCTTTGATTCCTGCATTGGATGGTCTTGATGGCAAGAAGAACGGATTCCGGGTAAGCGACCCCATGCTTGATGATATGTTCGGCCATGAATGGCTTAAAGACGGCGACGTTGTAGATATAGATAAGCAAAAAGAGGACAAACTGCGGTTGCAATTCAGAAAAGAAGGCATCGCTCTTCCGCCTAATCTCTTTGTTGTCGGCACGGTCAATATGGATGAAACAACCTTCTCTTTTTCTC